>Ga0209780_1001768_pt1 | contig 14674 bp, 13 predicted proteins | sample WorMetexBAHAMAS2_FD_187384 | JGI IMG/M metagenome (GOLD analysis project Ga0209780, IMG submission 187384) | Marine gutless worms symbiont microbial communities from Max Planck institute for Marine Microbiology, Germany - Inanidrilus exumae... | ecosystem: Host-associated > Annelida > Digestive... | reverse complement strand
ATAGGTAACACCGTTCAATTCATGAATGCAGCTTCAGTATGACATCTAGAATCTTCAGGTATATTTATTCGCCTGAAGGGAATATTGCAAATACTCTATGGGCCAAAAAAGGGCTTCACATGTTCAACTATAACTCCGCCGAAAGTAAACCGATTTGGATGAAATTTGGAATATTGTGAGTCAAATGATGGGGGCTAGCCCTGGCATATTTTGGGCGCGAGCCGCACAGTAGCGATAGTTTGAGAGGAAGCCGAAATTTTGTTTTTTTGTGTGAGGTAAATAATGCACAATTTCATCGATTTCCCGTCTGACAAATTTTACGACATTTGAATACAACAACGTCGATCGGTGAGGCGGTGAAAATTTTCCAAACAGAATTTGAAATTTTTACCATAAGGGGTCATTTTTCCAAAAAACGCAAAAATTGCTAAAAAAATTCTAGGTCTTGCGACTTCAGGCTGTCATAACTCCGCAATGATTACAAATGCCAAAAACTGCAAAAATGGCTGAAGCGATCGAGATGCCGTTTGCGTCGACGACTCTGGTGGGCCCAGGGAAACACCTGTTGCATATAGCGGACCACTTCGGGTGAATACTGTCTTGTGTTCATTCAACACAATACAGCCTTCTAGTTGACAATGAATTCGGGCAACCGTCTAGTAATAAAAGCACTTAAGCAATAGTCTATTATTTATTGATTCAAAAGTAAGTGGCGTTATCAGCAGCAGAATAAACAAGAAGCTCAGCTATGGCAGAGAGAAGGAAAAACTGGCAGTCTGTCTGTAGCTTGTGGTTAACGTCTCGTGGCATCAGCATCGGCTGCAGGGAAGTGATGCAAGAAAAACCCGGTGTCGCTAGCACGGCTTGTGTGGCAGGGCATTGCAGTGGGGAAACCAGCATGGCTTGCGTACACATCTAGAAGCAATACTGTAAAACGCCTATATGTCATGTGCATAAATATTTTAGCGATTTTTGCGTTTTGACTGAAATCGCTAAATTAAATACATGCAAATTTCTGAAATTTGCCCATTACCATAACTTTAACTGCATAGAACATGGATACCTGGAAAATACAGTATTGTGCTGTCTGAAGACTGACACAGATTTGTGACTCGTGACCCTGACCTTTTGACTCCAAAATAAGTGAGTTTCCAGGACTCATCATGAACATTTCTATGTCAATTTTGGTGATCCTAGCAGCATCAGTTTTTTAGATATCATGCGGATAAATAAACACACAAGTGCCACTAAAAACCCTACCCCCGTAACTGCCATCGGCGTGAGTAACAAACTGCAATTTATGATGATGTAATACCAAACTTGATTAACTAATTCTATTATACTAACACTACCTTCCCAGTTGTGACCAAAAGTATGTGTGCAGTCCTATACTGCAAAGCTAGCAAAATATCAGGTACTTTGACCACCAGTTGCAACATGAATGCAGCACACTTAAAGTACTTATACTACATCACTGTGCAAACAAGTTAATCTGTTAATTGTTGACAGAATTTGAGTCAATTTGACATTTAACAGCAAAGATTACACATTTATCGACTACAATTTGGCCATCGTAGATCTCACATTCTCACATGACAGACAGCAATACTGTTACATGTTATCCATTTTCCTGTCGGTTGCGTGTTCCAGGCCGCATCCATGAATCATCTTCCAAAGTGTTGCGTGATGGCGGTCTACCAGACACAACATAATAAACATCTTCAGCAACAACAACATCATCAACAACAACAGAAACAAATAAGAACTATTTTATGGCCACTGGGCCTATAAGGTCAAGCTTTGTTATCTGGCTCCCCATAAAGAAGTGGAAATTTTGTTGCAGCAGTTTTACTGATCAAATGCCCTCACACACTGAAAGAAGGGCAAAGACATTAGAGTTCTTCTGAAAGGCATCACTTACGCCATCTCTGGACCACCTATAAACAAATAAAACATCTTCAACAACTAGCAAAAACTTATAAACAGGTGGTAAGATGTCAGTGCAGCCTTTTTATCATCTAATATGAATACATTTAAGCCAACAACAACAACAACTCATTTAATGCCACTTTATCCAGGTCAACCCAAGTAAGCCGGTACCATATACGTTCACTCACTCATGCCCTGTCTTAGTGGATGTCATTCAATATCTTTAATTAATCTCCTCTATTTACTGCAACAAATAGCATCCTCCTTCTTTAGTTGTCGGGTCTATCAGTCTTTTTCAACCACCTCATTCCATGCTTTCTTTGGTCTACCACTATTCTAATACTGTAACTTTTATCTATTAAAATTGTAAAGAATTCTGACTGTCACTGACCGACTGCAGTTGACTTTTGACACAAAATTCTCAACTATAGCATCAGGGTCACCAGTCGAAATGTCATCTCCTAACAGAGACAGTATCAAAGACATTTCAAATGTTAACTAACATGAGTGTGCTTGTAAGACAACGACAACCGTCTATTGGCCCTTTATCCAGGCAAACGCGGGTGAGACGGTATCAGAAAAACATTCATCCACTCACTCCCTATCCTTGTGTCTTAAAATTTTTCTTCATTATCTCCGCGGAAGCGAGGGAATATGTTTTCAGCAGCGTTGGTTTGTCTGTGTGTCTGTCTGTGACCATGATAACTAAAACGATTGTCGACGGATTTGTACCAAATTTTATAGGAAGGTTCCTAGGGGGAAAAGGAAGACCAAGTTCGTGTTTCGTTACCATCGTTAAAGGGATATGAAAGTAACGGTCAAAAAACTCCGTAAACCGGCGATTGTTTACATTTTACACTTCAAACGATCATACCTGAGACACTAAATCATATCTTAACTGAAACTGAACTTGAACTGGAGTTGCAAGAATTTAATAGGTGTGGCAAGTGTTGCCAAGTGTTGGTGACAAACTTTCGCGGGGATTTGTACTCTCACAGAGTACTTTCTATCTAGTTTACTACGGTCCATAGCTTCCCCCATGTTTAATTGTCAAGTCCAACAGTCTTTTTCTACAGCGCCACTCCAAATTTTCTTTCGACTACCTAGGGTCTTACACCCTCCAGTTATAATTCATACATTTTTCACTAAATCATTTTCATCTATTTGCAAAAACATGTCCATACCATGTGCTTGTAAGCACATACAACAAAGCATTATTAAGACACTACTATAAGAATCAGACTGATGTACGCATCATACCTGCTAAGGACTTCAGCTTACGAAGTCTTTCATCATTTCTCTTCACCACATCATCAAGGTTTAAGCTGCTCTGTGATGCTGTTAGATCAACCGGACGCTACACAATATGCAGGCAGAATGTGATATGTTATTATATGGTTCACGTCAAAAACTATGTCAAAGATGAAAACAGAGGCCATCTGAACCCAGTCCAGATTTCACTGCTGCCATCTATCACTGTTGTCTTTCCTTCTGTGACAGCCGCCTTTGTTCGTACTACTATAAATGCATTTAAGCTAACAACTAGATGGAAAGTACTCTGAGAGAGTACAACTCCCGCGAAAGCGAAATTTGGGGGTTTTTGTTGCCAACACTTGGCAACACTTGCCACACCTACTATTTGAAGTATAAAATGTAAACAATCATGTATATGTATATGTATATGTATACATACATATATACATACGTACATACGTATACATATACATCTTTCCTGTCATCAACAGCATCAAAACACTAAAGGTAAAAAACATCTAAACCGAACGGTGTTAAAGACCTAAAACTTCATATGATCCAACGACATGACCCAACGGCTGAATCACTAAAAGACACTACAATACTACAATATTCCACGGAGGGCCTGCAGGCGGCTTCACCCGCGTAGGCAAGGCGACGACATCATGCCGCCTCCAGTCTGATTATAGCTCTACGGTAACACTGAACGGCGGGCCAGTAGTGTTACGTCCCGTTAGGGTGACATCTTGTTTATTTTCTTGTATTTTCAGACTGACGACTTTACATAAAAATTTACATGATCTGGTCTGTTTATGAGGCACTGAAACCAAACAACAAAATGTTAAGCATACTGGAGACTCGAGCTGCTTATACTGTCGAGCTTGTAAATGACTGCTACGTTGACGAGGTAATTCATCACCGTTTACTCTGGTGCCAGGTCGCGAGCTGCTTGATGGAATCTCTATCAACATCCAACCAATAAGGCAAATGTAATGTCACCATGAAGACCATTCCAAAGTCTGGGATCAGTAACAGCACATTAATTCGATTAACTCGACAGTAACAAAGAGTGATGGGCAGATGTCAAGTAGACTGTAGGCTAGTTGCATTATCGATATTTAAATCAAGTAAGTAAACCTCTAAGGTGCACAAAAACAATTATAGTCACAGTGCGACGTGGTCGTCTATAGCCTGAACATGTCCTTTCAGTGATTTCTTAAAATGTTTGAAAGTACTGCTTACATCTCTACTTAAGTGCTCATAAGCATAAAACATGTGGCATTATTGCCATTTAAATGCTAATCTCCACTTAAATTCCCCTTAATTTAAACAAAAATTTTTCGGCCACTTTAGAAGTTAAGTAGTGATTTATATAGGATAATTATGACTGTCAAAAAGCACAATGCAACAGCTACTCGAGAAGGTCAGCATACATAATATATGTAAACTTCAATAAAGCAGCAAACTGGTATGGTACCTTAGTATTAATAAAATTAAAACGAGTAGAATATACAATGTTTACAAACAAGCAACAAATGAACATTAAACAAATTTAAAGTAGGCTGTACCTAATTGTGTTTTTGTGCTTTGTGCTTTTATAGTTTGCTTTTATATTCTGTATTTTGAATGTTTTTTTGTATTTTCAATTAGTAATGTCACCAGTGCCATCATTTTGTTACTGTGGCTTTTTTGCCACCATGCTTGTTAGAGTTCTTCATGAACCTTGGCCATGGTATGTTTGTTGTTTAAACAATAAACCAGACATAAGGTGCAGTTGAGTAGGCCTGTCAACCTGCTGGCCCAGGCTGCTGATTATAGGCGGTGGCAAAATCATAAATGTGACATAATGTGACTCACAGCAAAATTCACGGAAGCTAAAAATATTTTTATATTCCTTCATAGCCAACAGACAATGCTGTGACATTTATGACATGTAATATTTTAAAGTCTCCACTTTATTAAGCACTGCTGAATTTCTGCTTATGCAGTGATTTTGACTCACGTGGAGATTTAATCACTAATTAAAGTTAAGTGGCCAATAGTTAAGTGGCGATTTAAGTATTGCTGGTGCATTAAACCCTGAAAGAAGACCAGACACGACTTCTGCTAAACCATATTCCAAATCACGTGAAAACATTTAAAATTCATGTGTTGTCCAGTCCAGGATTTCATGTATAAAAAGGATCTCGAACCTCTCCTGAATCTAATCTGAACAAATAACACAATATGAGAATTCCCGGAACATGGTTTTTGCAAGGGTCACACGTCATTCCTGTTACCATTTGTAGAATAAGCCCAGTTAAAAAAACAAAGTCAGTTTCACATACCCAGCAATTTGGCAGGAAAATAAATACGCAATATACACAGGTGAAAAGAGAAATAAAATTCCAGGGTTCGTACAGACATTAAAATGCTTTTTTCCAGGACTATCCTGGACTAGCAAAGACCAAATTCCAGGGTTTTCCAGGACTCTAAAATCCTTTTTTCATGACTTTCCAGGACACGGTCCATTCATAAACAAAAGTTGCATGAGGTCAAAAAAGTGCATATACAAAATCAGTTATAACTGTATCTGCAATACAGCAAAGAAGCAGAAATGCAATACCTGAGATTGTACTATTGTATTAACAGCATGAAGGTATTTCTAATACTCGGTTTGACCCAAGCGGTGGCAATGTATTAAAAGGAATTGTTTATCTGCTGAGCGACTACTCAAACCAGAACTGAAAATTCCATAACCGCTGGTTTATAATTCCAGGACTTTCCAGGATTTTCCAGGACCTAAGCCCTTTTCCAGGACTTTCCAGGGCCTGGAATTCTGAACAATAAAATTCCAGGGCTTTCCAGGGTCTGTACAAACCCTGAAATTCACTACCATGAAAAGCTAGCAACACATGCACAGACCATAAATAAAGGCGGATTCGGACGGCAGAATTTCTGACTCTGAGACACGGCCAGTGTTTACATCATCAGCGAAGTGTCGTGTTGGTGACGATGCACCTTGGTGAACTAACAAATAACACAGCAAACATACTGTTCACTGCAGTTACAAGTAACAGGTGATGACAGTGATGGATATCACAACACTACATACAACAAAATATTCATTATTCATGTATGAATTCTGCAACAAACTGAGCTTAGTGTGCCAGGAATAGTATGATGCTGTGTGGAGAAACACGAAAAATCAATCATGTCCAGGTTGAGACAATGGTGGTCGAGTCATGCAGACTCCAACTCCTCCCAGTGCCGATGTGTGGGTATAAAGCTTGGATTGTGACAAAGACTCTTGCCAGGTGTCTGGATGCTTCTGACACATGGTCACTCCCTAAAATCTCGTTCATTAACCAACGCTCATCGTCATAGACATAATACAGCATAATCCCAAATGACAGTACAAAAAATACCGGGACGGCCATTTTTCATCTGACGCAGATCGTGTTCTTGCTGCTTCAGCACAGCTTGTTGCTGCCGCTCCAGCAGGTCACTGTCTGACGGCCGGTCTGGCAAGTCGTGCAAAAACTGTCTATCGTGGAAGTCGGCTGGTTCTACAATATGTTGTCCATCTCGTACGTACACTGTGGTCCATTAAAAATGTGCCACTTTATTTTAGACTATCACTGCGTGTTTCTTGGCGAATTTATACACTTGCTGTACCAATGAAAACAGGAAAGCATGCTGTATAATTTACTTACTTACTGGCTTGATGATATCATAACTAAGTCACGCTGCAACGTTTACTTTGTGCATATTAATAATAATACAGTGAAATGAAATGTTGAGTTTTGAAGCTAAAATTCTGAAAAAAATGTGTGAATCTAAAGGATTTTCTGCCAGAAGACTGATAAAAAAATTCTATAACAAACTGGAAAAGACGAAGGTTGGATGACTCCTGCGAAAGTTGCACACAACCTAGTCAATCAAACACATTGCAGAAAGTGGTACGGCATGGTCATCTCAAACCGCAGAAAACAATGCCATAGTTGAAATAAAGTGGCACGTTTTTAAAAAAGAACACGTTGTATATGCATGAAATGAAAATAAACTCAATAATGCAAATTTAATCAACCACTACCAGAAGAAATAGTGTTTAATATAACTTAGAATGTGGTCTGTGATGCCCCAGCATCGATGTGGACGCCTTCGCCACTGCCTGTCGTAACCTTGAACTTTGACCTCCAGAATGTAATCAGGTCATCAGTAGGGTGATAGTGAATATTCCCTGTAAGTTTCATCGAGATTGCGCAAGCCATTCACGAGAAATTGTGGTAACAAGATCAGTCTGGATGAACAGAAGAGGTGGATGGACAGCCCAAAAATATGATGCTTTAGCCGACACTGCCGGATGGTGAAGGCGTAAAAAGTGTAAAAATCGGTCCTACAGTTTGGTCTCAGGAGTTAAGCAAGCACTTGGGTCACAAAATAAAAAATCAGTGAGAATAATATTTCATCGTTTTTCTGGGATGCACACACTGGGGCAATTCGCTGTGAATTTTAGCATGCAGCGTGACATGGTTGAAGTGATCACCCATGTCAGGTATTGTGTCAATCAGTTCACGTGTTTTGGAGTTCTGACACCCCTAATTACAGCAACTGTGATATACAGCCCTGGGCATGGGCTGCACATTCTTACTGCAGTGCCTAAGACGATTCAGCCTTCCACCCTCCGGAGGACAGTAAAATGAGTATCAGCTTTCGGGCTGAGTAATCATAATAATAAATGGCAATGGTGACGTGGATGGTAGCAGCCTACTGGTGGACTCACAGTCCAAGTCGGTTGGCTTGGTCTGAGGGTTGGCGGCCACCTGGCGTTGAGTCTGCACACACCAAATGAACTGGGTGAACTCTCGTAATGGCTTTGCCTATGATGACAGCACCATAAACATTGTCCTGGTGTTAATGTTATTATTAAATAGCTATCACAAACGTGTGTAGCAAACATCACTGTATTCACCGATGTTGTCAGGACGTGCAGAAGTCAGTGGAAATGCCCGTCGTACAATTGTTGGTCGTCGTCGACCAATCCTCGTACTGGCATTGTGCCTGAATCAACAAAATGTGACAGTGATATCAACGAGTACTTACTCAAGTTCAAAATTACCAGTAACAAGCAATTACTGGCCGACTTGTTCTTATTCTTAACTGAATAAACACAAAAGACTAAAAACAGGTATAATAAGTATTTTTTTCACAAATATTGGAATGTTATGTTTAAAAATTCTTTATAATGAGACAGCAGACCGCATTTCCAGATCCAGTCACGGCATATTCTACCACAGCACACAGTACTGTCCAACACTCATTGGGTAACAGGTGGTAACTCTGTATTTCGAAACCCTGTGACTTTAGTTTGTACATCTGAAATACAATAGAGATGATGCATTATCAAAGGCTAGTATCGTACCAAATCTCAAGTTAATGTATTCAAAAGTTTTCATTTAATAGTTTAACATAAAAACACAGTTAGTTAGTTAGTTGGACTTTAACGTCCCCTTTCAGCACAAATATGGCTATATCAGAGACAAATAAAAAACACAGATGGCAGTAAATGCACTCCCACAGATTCCCCGTAATCAGTGGCCAAATAACTGGCCAATTCAAAGTTGTCACGACATTCAAAGTCACTGCAAAAGCTCAATACAATGCTACATGCTGATCAATTGGCAATAAATAACGTATGAAATACAATAACTCTTAATTTAAGTGTTCTACACTTCTAGTTGCAGACAGCTCCCAGCAGCCAAACACTCTAAATAAATGTACCTCAAGAGTCAGGTATTAACTTACGGCGAGGCCGGTGGGATGCGTGCAGAGGACACAGCAGGTTCTATCTAAATCAAAAACAGAATACAAGGCACTAGACCTCTGCACAGAAAACAACGTTTATCGTCCCCTCAGCATTAATGAAGCTCTAAGTATTATCTTCACATGAATTAGCAAACAAACCTACATTAGACTGACAGCTCATACAGTTAATCCAGAGATAATTCATAAATCCACAGTTGCTGTAACACATAATCCACTGATTTTTTTGCGAATATTCAAGCACATTTCCTTTAAAAAACTGTTCACAATTACATAAAGATAATCTCAGCATGCAGCAGGGTTCAAATTTCTGAAAGAGAACATATTGCATTATATGTAAATACACAGTACTACAATCACAGATCAGGCTTCAAACATTCTACCAAACCAGCACTCTGCCGTATTATAACTGCACATTAGTTCTGCTGTTAACTACGTGAAGTGAGTGAGTAGATCCTCAACAGCACATCTGCTCAATGTAGGCTATCCAGTGTCATTACAAATCTACATTAGAAGATGGACTTTGATGACCCGGTGTCGACGCGGATGTCTTCGCCACAGTGATGGCCTGCTGTGTCCTTAATCATTGACCTCCAAAATTTAATCAGGTCATCAGTAGGGGCTAGTGAATATTCCCTGTCAGCTTCGTCAAAATTGTTCAAGGAATTCACAAAATATCGTGGCAACAATATCTGTTCTGATGAATGGACGAATGAATGCAGCAGCCTGAAAACATAAAATTAATGCCTTCAGCGATAGTGTCGGGTAGTGAGGGCATACAAATAACAGTTATAACATAGTCTAAAAACCATAAAACAAATGGTGCATATAACCAAGGTTTATAGCTGCAACCAAATCAGAGTAATAACATTACACAAAATGGTAAAATCTCTCACAAAATTGACAACTAACTGACTGTCAACTTTGTCAAAAATATCATCCCTCATAGAAGTAGCAGAACAGTTATTCTTTCTATTACATGTATCTGAAAATTCGACACACTCTAGAAGGAAATGTTTGACAGTGAGACAGCACTCATATGCACAGTGTATGTGACTGTCAGTGACATTGAGAAGTCCTTCATTGAGACAGCACTGACAAGCCGTACATTGCAGTTGATTGTCACCAGTTAAAGGGTATGAATGTGTTAGTGTGAACAATACGCAGTTGAATAATAACAAACCAAATTTCAACACTTTAATCTGATGTGCAAAGAATTACCAAGCACTGGTTTCATGGAGTGCAGCCTGTTTGTTGAAAAGCTGTTCAACATCTATTGCCACTTTATATGACATAATTTGGATACTTCTGGCAATATATCACTTGAACAGATTAATACTACATTGCAGTTCAAAAAACGCCCCACTTATATATATGACTGTAGTTTCTACAAACGTTTACCAATTTCTATAATATCTGATAAACAATGTATTGAGTTAACTTGCAATATAACAGTTACTGACTTACCGACCTTGATGGCCTGCAGTGACCTTCAGAATCTGATCAGGTCATCAGTAGAGACTAGAGAAGAATATTCCCTGTCAGGTTTATCTCAATAAAACGAATGGATGAGGTGGACAGACAGCCAGACAACATAAAGCCTTTGCCAACACAGTTGGGTGGTGAAGACATAACAAATGAATGATGATGGATTATGACTAAACTGTTACTGACAACAAGACCCAGACATGGACATTAAATCATGACACTGTACCGGACAGACTTACGACGTAATATATGGTTAATATCCTTTATTAGCAGGATAAAATTATTGGACTGGCATAAACTGATATGATGATGATCACGAAGTTACACTACCATGGAAAAATGATTGTGCATGAGCATATGGCCGATACAACAAAACGACACACAATCGTCAACGATTCTGCACCCCAGGTTAACATAACGACATGTACAAGATACTATCCAAGCATAAATACAAATACTATAAGCATGTAAACAAATGTACCTGTTCACGACTCACGTCTGTTTCTACACGACGGCGTTCTGACTGCAACCTCTGCTTCATTCGCGCCAACTGGTTTAAAAGTTCAGCACCTAACGACAACAGACATAGCATATTATCATCACGTATAATAACAAAACACATGCATACATGCATCATAATTGTCAATTCATGTTTAAATAACACATGATAGTGAACAATATGGATATCCTGTGCACATCAATTCTCAAACCCACTGCCAAATTTAATCGTCTTTATAAAATTGATGAGTTAAATTTAGTTAAAATGTTAATTCCAGCAGGAATAGCAGTAATTATTGTAGCACCTGAAAAGTATGCTCATGTATCACCATCTATTTCAACTGTGAATATATGGTGAGCTATTGCAAATAAATACAACTGCCACAGTGCTGATATATACTCAGCTTATCATCAAAACTAGACCACCCACTGCAAGTTATCATACTGATGCTTTCTCCTTTCCTTCTGCCACTCACAGTGTTAAGTTTAGAACACACACACATACACCCCGAACTGGGCACGTTTTTCTGCATAATCTGCCTTCAGCATGACTAGCCTACACTGCTTTTGGAAGCCTACTGCTCACAGCAAGAAATCACACGACCCAGTAGAGTTACAGGAGAAAATCCATCTCCACTGTAAACTCCGCTCAGCATTACAGGATTTGGCAAAATAACAGTATAAATGATGAAATTACATATCTTCTCTACTCTCTAGTTTAACTAACTACCAGTACCATCATATATAATTTTACACTAAGTGTAAACCATCAATGATCAGCTTTGCAGGATCATATTTCACAGGCTCTCTGCTAAACGGGTGCCAAGAAAGCCATGCAGCCTACAAACAATTCGCCAATAATTCATAAAGACAAAGCCTCTGTTTAGGAGATCTTTTGGCTACCGAACATATATCGGAACAACTCAGAAAAACAAAAGCCAGAAATAACAGTAGCAGTAAATAAGTTCACTGAGTTCTACAAGACACAGACACAGCAAACTGGAGCTCAAGGTCATTGTTTCTATGACCATCTCTAATACAATGTTATAATTACAAGTGCATCGTTTTCAGAAACTAGCACATTTATTTCTCCTTGACAAATCACCCAATGACAAAAATACTGTCACAATGAAATAAAATAAGTTAATAATTCAATTACAGAAAATTATTTTACGTATCATACAAGAACATTACATCATGCATCTGTTAAGAACAGACTCACTTTAAGAAAAGACTCACTTGGAACTCGGGTGGATGATGGCAGTGGTGCAGCTTGAGCACTGGACGAAGACTGTCACCAAAGACACAAGACATAGTTAGAACACACCGAACCAAATAAACTACATTGTGCCAAATACAGTTTCTAAAACCGTGCAGAAAAATCACAGAAGATGGACAGTACTAATACTGAACTTATTTAATTTCTTGCACATCAGATTAGTTCACACTTTCACAGTATACACATCAGCAACAAAGTACATTACTTGATGCATGGCTCTTGAGTTACGGCTAGGCATTCGACTTTCCGTTCTCTGGTTTTCATCAGCTCGCTGCAAAAATAAAACATATCACTGTACATACTTTTACAATGACAAATAACTATGAAGAAAGGCTTTCACGAGAGATGGCAGCATTGTGACAGTGATTGGTTGTTGTTAGCCACCTGGCTTGTTCTGTAATCATACATGAAGACTGACACACACAACATAACTATAACAGCTTATATGCAAATATGCTTTCTACAAACCATCCTAAAAACTTTTTAATGTAAATGAAGTCTGTTTTCATGAAAATCGAACGTATTACTGCAAATTTCACTGTGTCATGCCACAAACTAATATGATGTACACAAAAATCAAAGCATTACTGGGTGTATGGGTCTTGACGTGCGTTCAGGTGTGCGGCTTTCAATTCTACAGTTCTCATCAGACTGTTGGACAACTCTACGGTTCTCATCAACCTGCTGCAATATTAACATCAAAATTTAAATACAGGATTACATGGTCAAACTAAAAGTACCCATTTGTACTGTAAGAAACTACCACTATGAATGCTTCCATTGAATTTAATGGCAAATTAGTGCTCACTTCTCACACATTTTGATGCTGTTGATTGAGCTACAGGAAGATGCTCTTCCTGTAGCTCAATCAACAGCATCAAAATGTGCCAAATCGGCCATGAATACCAGTAATTTTTTACAACCACTCAATTACGTTAACTGCGAAAAACTATCAACACCCTTAGTGGCTCACAACATTTGGTTCACTTTTCACTAAGTTTATGAACAAGACTAGAAAGCCCTCGCTCAAAGTCAAACCGAATGCTTCAACACAAAGAACTTGATTTTAACTAGAGCAACAACGCTGATTTCTCAACTTCACTATCAGCTTATAATCAACTGTACTCGCAGCTGAATGAAAAACATTTTTCATCCTGTGACCACGAATGTTGACCTGTGACCTAGAGCATTTAGGGTCAGGTGAAACAGCATGCCAAATATCTTGGTCAAAACTAATGTAAGTCATCGTCTGGACACACATACAAACACACTGAATAGACTGCACGACGTGGACCACTACAGTGGCCAGTATTGACATATGCAATAGCACACTCAACCAAACAGATAAAGACGACTGCAAGAACTGACCCGGCGTTGTTCGTCCTCCTGTCTCTTTCGCTCTCGAGCCTCTTCTTCTTCCTTCCTCTTACGCTCAGCTTCTTTCTTCTTTGCCTCCTCCTCTTTCACACGCTCCTGACGCTGCCGTTCTTCCTGTGTATACATACATGCATATATACACACACATTTAAATGTGTTTTGGTCCTCCTTACTGTCCGGCCGATATGTACACTGGCTCATCACATTCTGCCCTCAGCTGTCATGGTGATTATGCCGACAAAACAGACATACAGACAGACAGACAGACGGACAGATCGGCTATGGACACGGTTGGTTGGAGTTTAACGGCGGTTTCAACCCAATTCATGGCCAGTATAACAATGCACACAACAGTTGAGTACAAAGGCCCGGGTCTGAGGTGCAGACAGTCACTAGGTGGCAAAGGGACAGACAGTATATCAGGTTTTAGGTGTGATGTAAAGTGAACGAAAGTTTGGAGAGATCTGACGGATAAGTAGAGCCAGCAGATTCTGGTCACCTGAACGAAAAAAAAACAAACTGGTACAGAAGCTGCTGAAGTGAGGTAACAAAATCCTGTGAGAGACTTACTAGATTATAATGAGTATTTCCGCATTGTCAACCATTAGCCAGTTGACTAAGCTACTGTCTGGTCATTTTGAAATGTGTGCTCGCTGACCAAAAATAACAATAACTGCTCATAAGTTACACAAAACACACAACTAAACCAAATGCCGGGTGCTGTTATCAAGATAATGGTTGGGATATGTTGTTCAGTGTACTCCCTGGCATCTGTACCATTAATTTGCCAGATGATGTAATGCTGGGCTGAGCTTATGATGTGGGTAGAGCTACTCCAGTACGTCTACACCGTGTTCCAAAAAAGGGAGACACCAAACTCATGGCCGTAACTCTGTCATTTCTTAACCGATTTTAAAAATTCTTTCACTGACATACTCAGCGGTAAATTTGCAGCACAGTTATAATTAAAGATCCCACCACACCTTAAACGTGTCGCTACACTACCTTGGGAAAGTTAAAAGTCAAATTTACCTCTAATTATGG
>Ga0209780_1001767_pt1 | contig 14677 bp, 10 predicted proteins | sample WorMetexBAHAMAS2_FD_187384 | JGI IMG/M metagenome (GOLD analysis project Ga0209780, IMG submission 187384) | Marine gutless worms symbiont microbial communities from Max Planck institute for Marine Microbiology, Germany - Inanidrilus exumae... | ecosystem: Host-associated > Annelida > Digestive... | reverse complement strand
GTCGAGAGTGATGATAAATCAGCCACAAGGAAGTCGGCAAGAGACGATCGCAGAAGGAGGTCGCCAGAATCGCCCCGGAGACAGCGGGAGACACGGCCAATTGTTCGTGACCACCGGCGGCGGCCACTACCGAATGAATGGAGAAGGTCACGTTCTCGCGACCGAGGATATCAGCCACCAGCTTGGCGTAGAGTTAACTCTGACACACGGCGTTTTGGTCGTGATCGAAGGTCACGATCCGGAAGTCGTGAACGGAGACAGGATTCCCGCCGTAGGACGTCAAGATCTCCCAGTGTTCACCGCCGTTCTCCACGTGGCGTCCGTCGTAGTCGGAGCGAATCTGAAAGCCGTGACGACAGACGACGACGATCGCGGTCGGACAGTCGCGACAGAACACGTCGAAGGCGTGCCTCTCCCGCAACAAATCGCACAAGGCGGAAATCCCGATCTGAAAGTCCGGCACAAGATCATCGCAGCCCAGTAGGTCGTGGCAGGTCTGAGTCATCCGAGAGATGTCAGGTCGGCCGAGATGCAGATAAACGTGCTAGGTCAAGTTCTTCCGAGAGTTCCACAAGCAGTGAACGCAGACCTGCTGCAAGACGTAGCCTGAAGAAAGCTGATAAATCAAAGGCCAAGAAGCAAGCTGAGGTAATTCTCAGCCGCATTGTATGTCACATTTGATGCAGCTGTTAACTTATTTATATGATAAGTTGATTGATTTGTGGGCCTGTAACTACTGCATAGTGTTCAGATGTAATAGATAAGAAAGTGTGCACTACTGTGTGATAGCACCAACAAAGTTTAGTGAATTATTTATTTTGTGTTTGATAATGTGGATTTATTTCACTGACCCTAGACTAAGAGTTCCCAAACAAGGGAATTCCCAAAGGGGGAAATTTCAGGGAATTGGTGGTCACAGATTGGCAGATTGTGACTGTTGGGATATTGATGTTTTAGCAGAGTTAAGTGTCGTAATTCCAGTCATTGTATAACCAGACCGAAATGTCGACGCTGTACCAATGCCAAATCCCGTATAGTACATAAGGGAGATGAATCTACGTGGTGCACTTTAGTCAGATTATACACTGTTTTATTGCATGGCATCCCGTATTATTCAGAATGCATCTTCTGAATCAGTCTCGGAAGGGCGAATGACATTCTGACATGTGCTTTGGGAACCAGTGTGTTAAGCACTGTTTTCCTAGCTACTGACTGTGTTCATGTTCACAGTTGCCAACCGATTGACATGGAGCTAATGGTAATAATATAGTGCCTTATTCGGTCATCTTTTGCTTACAGTATCGTACACTTGGATCATCGGTGCAGATAGCAGACATACCATTCAACTGCAGCACCTGCTGCTCATTTCCCACCCCTTTGTAGGATAGGCACACCTTGAGCTCGTTGCATCTCATATCCATGATGCATCGGCCACACACTGAAAGTGATGCTGCTGCTGCTGCTGCTGCCACATCATCTCCGCTTAGTTCCGTCTCCCTCCGGTCATGTTTATTGTTCAGCATGTTAGCCATGTTCTTTTTGGGCCTCAGAATCCTTCCACTTGTCATTCATGAACTCGTCTTTCTGTCACTCATGAGTTCTATCACCAAACCAGAGTCCCCTGCTTCTCGATAGGTGACGAACTTGTATCACATCATGCTGACTGTTGTGTGCAGAGTAAGATCATGTGGCAGCCGCCGATGGAAGGAGAAGACATGGATGAGACGGCATCTGGCAACGAACAGCAACATCTGCAGCAGTCGGTTGCTGGAGATGAGAAGAAGGTGGAAGATAAATCTGAGGATGTGTCTAGAGCTGACAAAGCCGAGCCATCTATTGACAAGGTGAGATGAACCAACAACAGTACACCTTTATTTTTGCTATTTTTATCATGATTATGGACAGTCACACTTTTATACATAAAAATCGTTTATCTATGTGTTTTGCGCGACTGTCCGACTGCGATCGTGGTCAGTCGTCATAGCGTGCTGCATACTCATTCAGAATGAGCAACTGGAGCAGGTGGATATGTTCCCTTACTTTGGGTCCATGATTACAGAAGATGGTGAGTGCATGATGGAATTCTGTACCAGGTTAAACGGGGTAGGCGATTGGGGCATCAGTGCAGAAAATTTGTACAGCTCACTTACCGATTTCAACAAAGATACGACTAATGAAAGTGCTAGTGTGGCCTGTAGCAACATACGGCTTGACGCCTTTGAGATGAAACGACTTTGTAGTGCACTTGCCACTGGATACGAAGCCTGTTGTATCAAAGGCATGTCACTGTTACAACCTAGCTCCAGCAGTGAGACATATGGCTGTGATGTGCGTTGTAGGAATCTGCTGATGATGAGAAACGAGATGCTGGTCCGGAGGCTGATCATGAATCAGACAGTGATCAGCACCATGAGAGTGCTGATGAGAAGCAGTCGCCGCCTCATTCCGAGAAGAATGCCAGCGACGAACGTAGAAGTCGTCATGACTCCAGCATGTCACTGGACTCTTCCTATGATGGCGATAAACCTCGTTCACGTCGTTCTTCCTCATCTTCAAGCGATCGACATAAGTCTGAACACTCATCTCCTGAGCCAGAGAGACCGGCAGTTGATGCCGAGACAGAACTGACAACAAAGAAGTCACCAAGGTCCCCTCAGATTGATGAGAACTCCCATGACAGAGACATTGATCGAATGCCAAGTCCGACACATCAGAATGAGCCGCATGAAAAACTGCCTGAACCACATGAGAAACTTCTATCACCACCACCTTCGCCCAAACGACAGTCTGCATCGCCCGCAAAAAGTGACGGCTCTTCGGCATCAGAGAAGTCATCGGGTAAGAAGAGAAAGAAATCTGAGTCGAGGAGTTCGTCCAGGAGTTCTTCGTTGTCATCCGAGTCGCCACAGAAAAGTGATGCTGGTGATAGAAGTAGTCACTCAGAATCTTCCGAGGACGACGATGCGAAGAAAGGAAGAAGTCGCTCACAGTCAGTCGACTCGGATGCTTCGGCCAAAGCACGGCAGAGCTCTTCCGATGGGAAGCGTAGTCCTACTCCGGACAAGTCCACATCCAAGTCGCCTCGGAATAGCACGGCTGATGACAAGAGTGGATCAGACTCAGAGCACGATGTCATGTCAATACCATTACCAACGACTCAGGGCAAGTCCCCTGCTCGGTCAAAGACAGCTACACCGGCACGATCTGTGCCATCGAGACAGGCCAGTGTGAGGCGGAGTCCATCTCCACGGCCGAAATCTAAATCACGCTCAGTATCCAAGAGTCCAGATACACGCAAACGTTCCCGAACTCCTCGCCGATACAGGTACGCCTTTGTTTCCACCTGAATATTGGCATGAAGTGAAGCACAGATACGCCCTTGAACCAGATCAGTAAGTTGCCCCTCCCCTTGACTTTCCTTTATTCCTTAAATTCTTCTGAAAGAGAAACTTTGTGTATGAGGGGCACAGTTTTTACATGATTTGTGTGCTTGCCCTTCCTGACGCTCACCTAATAGTGATAGATACATTATATCGTCTTGAGTGACTGTTCCGACTAGTGGCTTTCCATTGGCTGGTTAAGGGCCATCCATACAGGACGTCCGCAAGAAAGGGTAATTTTTAACCCCACCCCTTGTCTGTTTTTGTCCACATCTGGCTGACTCCCCCCTCCTCCACCATGCAGACGTCCGCATCTGCATACATTATACAAGCAGTGCATGGGCTGCTAGAGATTGATGTCTTGTGGTTGACTCACCTCTGCACGGGCTCCATGCCACAGACCAAGGAGCCACAGACAGCAGACGTCAAGTGAACTGAGCGGTTTGTTTAGTACAGCCAGATCCATCACTGTAGGGGTGACAAGAAAAGCTGTGCAGCTGCATGACAGCATGGAAAGCCTTAGTGCGATACTGAGTTGCGGATGTTCGCATGCAATGAAACCCCTTCCTTCCTTGTCCGCATTTGTTCACATCTGAGCCAACCCTCCCCCCTTGCTGCAAATGTCCTTTATGGACGACCCTTTAAATACGTTTTGATTTGTAAGAGCCAGGTAAAGATTGCGGATGTGACTGGCATTGGTGCAGGAGAAGCAGGTCACATTCATCGCCTCGCCGAGTGTCACGGAGGTCTCCACCGCCAAGACGTCGCACGCCACCTCGGGTGTTTGCTGCTCGTCGCAGTAGGTCGCCACCGAGACGGAGTCGGTCACCACGACGACGATCACCTGTGCCAAGGTATGCACCACGGCGACGGACTCCGTCTCCACGGCGACGCAGCCCACGACCTCGACGACCACGGTCACCGCCTCGTCGACGCCGGTCACGGTACTCAGTCACGTCTTGTGTAGGGCAGTTAGCAGCTTTTGTACCTATGCCATGTGACAGTTTTGGCAAAGACATTATGTTTTCACGCTGTCTGGACAGATGTCGTTACCTCGATATCTCATGAACAGCTTGAGCAATCTTGATGAAACCTACAGAGAATATTCACCAGCCCCTGTTGATGACCTGATTAGATTTTGCAGATTGAAGATAATGGTCACAGCAGGCTTTTATAAGTGGCCAAGTCATCCACATCTTCTAGTTTTAAACAATTTTGTGGTTAACTTTGCAAAGATTAAGTTACTTTGGGTGTGAAGTGTTGTTTTGAGCGTTTCGGTATGTTGGTCTGAAATGTGAGCATGCCTTGCTGTTAGTTCGCCACGTCGGTCTGCGTCACCACGCCGCAGTCGGAGTCGACATTCGTCTCGGTCTCAGTCGTCAAAGTCGAGGTCAAAGTCGCGATCGGGAAGTCGCAAGTACGTTCCGTCTTATTGTTCAGTGTCTTGGTGAATATTTCTCGACGTTTGTGAGTTTTGTTTGATGAATCGAGGTTCTTTGAGACGGCATATTTGTTAGTTGTGATAATTGGGAATGTCAGCGAAAGTTGTAACGACTGCGGGAAATGAAGTAGGCCAGTGGAGGCCTCTCTTTGTCTGGTACTGCCTTCATACTAGGGTCCTGGGGCATGCCTCCTAGTGCATGGGATGAAGAGAGTACCTGGTATTTTACCTAAATCACCAGTAGGTCTTGGCGAGTTGGTACCCATGTGGCTGTGCACTAAACCACAGGGCGGCTGCTATGTAGGCTGCGCAGCTCTGTATTTATCTATGTTGAGAGCATTTGTTGTTGTTGCTGTTGTGTGTCAAGGGGTAGCCGATAGTGACTCCAATGATGTGTGACACAGGTAGATTTTGACCAACTCTGTGATTTAATTCTCTACTATATTGTGATATTTGTTTGTGTGACACCGATGTTTTGTTTTGACTAGTCCTTCTATTAGAAATCATGCCAATTTCAGATTATTTTTGATATGGAGTTACTTTTCCATCCAGATTTGGAAAACAGTTATTTCTGACTGGTTCTAGTTTGCATCATTGTTATCACAATACTGAGTTTTGTATAAGAACAAACCTAATGCATAATTTCACAGCTGTGGCATGTTGTGTCAGATTGCACACAATCCATGAACTGCACATCATTCCATGAAATCCTTGATTTTTTGTGAATTTCAACCAATTTGTCTTACTTCAAGTTTCATACAATATATGGCACATTTTAATGCAGATTCTATGGAAAATGTCTATATAGAAAACATTATTATATTATACACGTGGAACGCATTACGACACCACTGTTATAAAACTTAAATAGGTCTCAGGAGATACACATGAATGATTGAATGTGATGAACTTTTATCATGATGAACTTTAGTTGAGAACTTTCTGTAAATTGGTCTTATTTATATTCGATGTTAAATATCATATTGTTTTTCATCCAGTGACATCAGTTGGTTCCTTTATATGTAATTAATTTTTAGTAGATTTTATTTTTTTAATTCTGCATATTTGGATAATGTACTTCAGAAGAGCTGATATTGTTTGATAGTTCTCTGAGTCAGTACCTATAGATTAATAGTGCTATGAAAAGACAGTGATAGTTATAGAAATTACACTGTTTATGGTTTTCTTTGGTTTATTTATGTAGCTGGCATGCATTTGTTGTGCTTCCAACGTAAACTACTTGGCAGTTGGTGGCAGGATCTAGTTAAAACTAATGGAACTAATTGTAGGACCATCCAAGGATTTGCTTAAGAAGCACTGTAAATTTTTTAGGCTTTTCATTTGGAAATAAGAATAAAATGAAAAATAACTTCATCTTAATTATATACATTATATCTATTTGTGTGATTCTTTTCATAAGCCAGTATATATGTACATTTGTAAGTAACTTTGCAGTTTAGTGATTGAATTAAGCCGTAGCCAATGATAAGATTGAGCAAGAATCCAGTTAGTGATTTTCATGTTTGTGTGTTTTATGTAGGGACAAACGTAAGCAGCAGAGACGCCGTTCTACAAGTAACAGTTCGACGGCATCGTCCAGCTCAGGTTGACATTGTGACAAGTGTCCCAGCGATTGAGATTGTCAATTTGTGTCTCTGCTGTCGCTTATTTTTAGACGTTGACTGTCCACTGAGCACCATTGCGTGAAACTGTTGTGAGTTTGGAGAATTTTGACATGAGCTAAATGAGATACAGCTTCAGAGAGTCATAGATTGATGTGGCCTCACAAGGTCATGGAAATGAATGCGATTTCTGATTGAAGTACGTAATTTTATTGAACGTCCATGCAGCTTATCGCTAAGTTGATGAATAAATCAAAGTTAATATTCATAAATGTCATGGAGCTGATTATTTTAAAGGCGCTGATTGATAAATTAAAAATGTAGAAAAGATTACTTACATCTATCACAGTTGCACAGTGTGTGTGTTTCACTTGGCTTGGATGTTGTGTGCTCCTTGTGTCTCTAATAAGGTGCTCCGTTGATGACAGACATGACAGTTATTGTGCCCGAATGTGATTAATCATAATTTTTTTTGTTAATGTATTTGGCAAGTTTATTGTGATGTGAGATGGAGCCAGCGACTGGTGATTGTCTGGCAGATATTTGTGTCAGTAGTATTTAATTTTCTAATAGGACCAAGATTGATGACAACTGAAGTTTTTTTGCAACTGTAGGCATATGGAATCTATCACAAATTGGTGGGCAGAGAAGTTTGTATTTTTGGCAAACTTTCAAGGACCCAAGTAATTACTTTGAAATATATTTGCAACCAGCACTACTGTCAGAATGAAATGGACAGGATCATGGAACAATGTCCAACTTATTTTGTCCAAATCACATTTGGAACAAAAGCCTTCCATCTACTGCTGTGCCTGTATGAATTAATGAATGTTACAGCAACGCGATTTTTTCCCTCTTTTGTGCTGTATGGTGATGTGTCCGGAAATGGACCTCAGTAAATATGTGTATGTTTGACTGAATTAATTGGTGATTCAGAGGGAGAGTAGACTGGGCATTTTCCGGTAGCTTTTGCCCCTAACCCCCACGTGGGTATCCACCTCTGGACCAAACTGGGGTGTTACTTGGTCCCAATCTCCTTTTCAGAGTTGTGGATCTGCCGCTGGACTACGATGCTGTTTGAAGTTTATAAAACGTTGACTCACTAAATCTTGCGTTTGCGTGAAATGTCTCGCATTGTGATTTGATTGAGCACGTGTGAATAAGAAATCTGCTTGTGACTGTGTACATAAACATTACTGGGATTGGTCTTGTGTTTTGTGACAATGCAATTCGTTGCAGTTTCCTGTGTTTTTTGATTAAAACTCGTTTCATTTACTGTCCTCACTGTCTGCATTACTGTAATCCATTCATGCATTCCAGTGCTGGAGTTTCCTGTGCAATGCAGGTGTTTAATAATTTACTGTGCAACTCACTAACCATGACACTGATATATTGCAACCTTACAAACCAAAAAAAATTAACAGCAGTAATTTGCGTTGATATTGTTACATGTCGTCGGGTTTAGTACTTTTCAGCTCAGACCTCGTGATGAGGAGTTCTGCTCCTGGACCCGGCTGGAGAGCTGTACAACAAAAAGGCGGCCAGGGTTGAGGTTAATGTATCTCTGGCCTTCCTTCACTGAGTAGGGATAGCTCTCCACCCCTGACTTTTTGTCTCTGATATAGCCATATTTGTGCTCAAAGGGGACGTTAAACTCCAACTAACTAACTAATCCAACATCGGTTGTGCTACCCTACTTGCCATGGCAGTACCAGTTCTCAAGGTGTTACTATTGGCTTGTTGAGGTTCAGACTCAACCAGAAGTACTCTGGAACTAGACCCGAGAGTGAGATATCAATAAAAGTCATGCTTTTGTATATTGATCTAAATAAACGTTTGTTGTGCTGAATGTCATACAATTTAATATGGAATGTGCCACGTAGAGTCAGTCCTTTTAGTTGAAAGTCTCCTCTTTTTCTCTAGTTTAACAAATATTTCGCTAAATTTAAAAAAAACGGAAGATGTCTTTTGTATTTCTATTCGTGTAATGGATTGTTACAGTATCCCGTAATTGTTACTAAGTTGTGGAAAAAGATTATCGTGAAAGATGTGCACTCTCATCGAACGGTTGCTGGTTTTGGGGTTGATCTTCAACAGGGACCCTCTAATGGTAATAATAGTTATGGAACACAGAACCATTCCGTAACTCAAGACGCTTGATAATTATTTGTTAAATGAACAAACGTTAGACTAATTTTGACGACGTCACATTCACAAAAAAACATTTTTGAGACAATCAGAAATATTTTACAATTAACATTGAAGCTTTAGTCTTCAGTTACTAAAATTTCCGTTTTCATAGAATTCCATAACGAAGAACATCACCCGAGTTCTGTTTGTGGCAGTGGCTATATACAGCTGATCTGACTCCTCACTTAACGACTTCAACTGCACGTGTAGGCCCTACAATTCTGTCGATAATCCATGTGGATGTCAAGTTGTCAACGAAAGCTGTTAACCGTTGTAGACACGTAACAGACAAATCTTCGTCGATTTAGTTAACGTGGATATCTGTCGGCGTAGTCTCTATCAGAACAGCTCGATGTGTGTGTGACTGTGACTGGTCCAGATCGGTGCACTGAACAACTCGCGGACGCGGCCTCTACCAGTGGTTTGCTTCTGTGTGTATTTTGAAACATCGTGAGCAAGTTTATACGCAAACTGAAATATGTAGGCCTACTCGAAAACCAAAGTCTACTAAAGCCTCCAACACATTTACCGGTAGGCCTACAGCTAGTGTTAGTGGAGGCACCTGCGTATTTTCAGTTAAGCTTACTTGCACAGATCGTGTCGGTGTGCATTCGTCCGAAAAGCTTAAGCCGAAAGTCGGTTTCTTACAGACGGGGGTCAATCGAGAACACTAATTAGGTGAACCTGCAGTCGACTGGGTGGTCCATTTTGTCCAGAATTAACACGTCACGCATCGTTGATCCATAAACTTGCACCAAACACGCATCGTGCACCGGATTAGCCTGCAGGCGCGCAGTCGATACGCAGCGTAACGCGGGACTATCGACAATAACAACCAGTCATGTCATTAATTATGTATAGGTCTAATGCAGTCTTAGAAATCGGCTTCTGAATCATAATATCGACCTTATGATAGCGCCATTACTTTATCGCAGATAAAGTGCTGCACTGTTAAGTTTTGTTCAGTCTTCACACTGCATCTTATGGTGCCGGGCAACGGCATGTTGTTGCATGGCCCATGCAGTTTATCACACACATATCCGAGCGTTATCAGCACTTGCCTACAGTGACTGCACCCAACTCAGAGACCTAGTACGTAAGTTAAGAAAACAAGTACGTCCGTCTTCGGGGACATGACGTATATATCCACACATGCCGATCCTCCACACGCCGTGCGAGCTTGATAGGCATGTGAGTCACAAAAGTTTAGAAGCATCATATTACAACAAGGGCACGCTGGCCGACTCGTCCGAGTTTGGGCTTCTGGGGAGCAAAGTTCACAAAAATGGGAGATTTCCTGCCTCGGACGCCGGTGAACCGCCCTGCAAAATTTGTACGCCGCTAGCTTTATCCTCGGCGGAGAAATCCGTAGCCTAATCGTACAAACAAACAAAAAACACAAACAGTCAACGATATATCCACACCTTGCCGTTTTTGAAGTTAACATTTGCTCATCGCTGGTTTACAGTAAACAAGGCAGCAATGGAGTCACGTGTTGTTTTGCGTTGTGTTGCGGAGCTGGATCCGGTGTGAACGCGGCTTTATATGCGCGGTTAGGCACTGCATTTCGACGACATTTTTACCATTATGTTTTTACCATAGTTGTTCTGTACGTTCAAAACGCACTAAATATCGTTGAAATCGCGATTTACCCCACAAATAAAAATCGCTAAAAATCCCGCGATGTAGCGGCTAAAACGACGCAACGTGCCGAGCGTCATGTGGACCGAAATGTAACCCATCCGGTGTGAACGAACCTTTAGATAGGTATTTAGTCATCATTGTCAATAGAGAACTAATTAGACTCAGTCGGAGCAGCGTAAAATTGGCCTGACTCGAGGCGGCAATGACTTTGTGAGTCGCGTATACGACTCACTAGGATGATTCTGCGGTGGCTGCGGTAGGACGTCATGCAGTACCTGTATTATGACGGCTTGGTACTCGAGTAGCAGGAAGAAACAACGGAGGTAACGACATATGGACATGACAGATGTATGTGATATTTTAAGGCTGAGTGTATAGCATCGGTGAACTCAGTTTTTGTTTGCACTGATGTTAACTGGTATCAGCTATTAGTTACGAAGCCTTACGACAACTTCATCGCACCAATTTTCAACGTGACTTCGCTGGAAAAAATGCATTATGTTTAGCGTTCTACGTGGAGTCCCGCTAAAGTGATGTTTGCTACTTTATATAATTATTTGCTACTTAGGAGCTATGACTCTATTATATCGCCGTTATACTTGTTGTGTAAACTGGCTATACAGTAGATAATACCACTTATTTGGACATAAATGTGGTCCATAAAAAATAGCATTATCAACATTAATGAGCTACATGATGCATCAGTGCACTTAAATACGGGGCAGTTGCAGTTTGCAAGCCTGCAAGCCTATGAGTAGGCCTATTATTGTCACATAGAGAACAAGTGGTCAGAGTTTTGACGATTGATCGCATCGACATTTTGTCACTCCTCGCGGCGGCGAATGAATTTGTCTGACCTTGACCCCATCTCATACAGGTTTCCTTGAACCTATTTGAGTTAGCACCCAAAACGGCATCTCGATCGGTTCAGCCGTTTTGTAGGGCTCACGAACGTGACAAACGGGCTACGCTACTCTGTCCGTAGCAATAGCCCGCATCTTATGCAATGCATGCGATAGAGCCTAATAGTATATAGGTGTTACATTTTTGTCAGAGATAAAGTCAAGCAAGCAATGCATACACTTAAAACCGCTAAATATAACCTATTTATCAACTTGTTGTGCTTTTTTAATAGCATTATATGTCTGAATCGTGTTCCGTTATTTTGCACTGAATCGATGCATTCATAGTGCAACTTGTGCTCGCCTTTGAATTATTACTGGCCCGCCTAACGAATCAGTATTGTTTTGCTCGCTGGCGTCTGTCGTCGTCTGCCGAGCGCGTGGACGGTCTGGCGGCCGACACTCCACGGCGGCCAGTCATGTTACGTCCCTTTACGGCGACACCTTGTTTATTTCATTTCTACTACTATAAATATATGTGTTATCGCTTTATGAACAATAGTGAACTTACTTACTTGAAAGCTAGGTACCGAAGTGTGACGAACCAAGTGTCGTCATCAGATACCATAATGTCTTACGGTCGTGGCTTTGTCTCGTGCCAAGGACAGAACTGACTACTGTATCGTTCGTCATTCATATCAGTCAGCGCAAGCATCACACATTACGACGATGATACAGCGACAAGCACGCATCTCTGTCAGACTCTGACTCAGCAACACCGAGTGTGGCCAGAGCGACGCCAGTTTAAACGTCTTTTCTGTTAATTAAACGTTGATTCTAAATTCAGATAAGATTTAATTAGAAAACATGGCAATGGTGAATCCCTCAGCCACGGAAATCTGTCTAGGCCGAATTTGGCAATCGTCGACAGAGAATGACGGATTCTCTAACAGCTGTAACGGCTGAACTTGGCAAAAATGCCGTTATCACTCACGAGCTCGATGCGACTGCGACGAATGTACCGGGTACGAATTGCGTATGGTTATGGTACGACCGTACGAGGTGAATGAAAAATATGGATTTTTTTGCTATAATATGCTGGTTGCACAACCGCGACTAAGCAGACTATATATCACCTTACAATCTTGGCAACGTCAGAACTGGCCGCTGATTGATTGGCACGAGCCAATGATACGATAGAGTAATGATACATTGACGGATAACCAGCTTAATGTATACCGCCTCCGAGTGGAACATTAACAGAACTAGAAGAAGCCAGCATTGACAAGAGTGCAAACTCCCACGCTAGCACTGTTTTTGTGATGACCTTGACCTTTGACCGTTTGATCGCAAAATAAATGGGTTTCCAGGACTCATCGTATTATATTCGCATGTAGGCTACGTCAAGTTTGGTGATCTAGATGCATCGGTTTTCGAAATATCGTGCGGAAAACAGACAGACAGACAGCGGTGAAAATCCTACCCCTGCGACCACCGTCGGCATGGTAATTAAATTCAAAGACCGTTCAGCAGAGAAGATCAAGTCCACGTTGTACTAGTCCATGCAGGCGGTCCTCAGGAAACAAGTCAACAAAGCAGCCTAAGCTGGGATGGACTTGGTGATAAAACGCTCGTCCATTTCCCCAGCTAACAGACTATGGACGCACAGTGCAACGGCAGGCATACCACCACGTCAATCACTCGCATTCAGCCTATGGGGTTCCCAACCAGCGGGGGGTTCCCCAAAGAGGAATTTCAGGTCAACTTCAATGGTCAAGGTCGTAGGTCAGAGTTCAAGGTCACACGATGATAATTTCCGGTATGGATGCAGTCGATTGATTGAAATAAGTAACAGCCAGACGAAAATTCGCCGTCAGCTAATATGTCACCAAAGTCTAAAACGGTCGGTGTGACTTCGAGCGAGGGCTTTCTGGTTTTGTCGAACGTTTTCCGGATGAAGAATTTTGACACGTTGACTGAAACATCGCACACGGAGAGCCGCTTTCATACTTCCCCGACTTTTCTCAGACATCAAACGTTTACGAAATTATGGAGATCGGTTATCATTAGCCGCAGTGAATGACGTCACGTGGTTACGCCCACAATACATCACTTTATCACGCCGCGCAAAGATCGCGCACGTGTTTCATTCGACTTCTGTCCGGCAGGCGTCGCCACGTCACACTTCCGGAAGTCGTTAGACGACTGCGCGTGCGCACGACTCCACATCCGTTATCTGCGACGACGAGCCGGTTAAACAACAATAAGCCCCGAGTGGAGTCCAAAACCGCGGCGGATGGTTATAGCGCAGTCAGTTTGTAACAACATAACCACTTCGGTAATAGCGGACGTTCGGAGCCTTGTTAATTCGCATACGGTCGTTAATCATCTGATGATCTTTTAAAAAAACCTCTTCGCCTCGATTAAGCAAAACTGCGACATGCGGTGTCGATCGAAATTGTGGCTAAGAAAGAAAAGGAACAAGGCTGCATTGAGACAATAGTGCTTACTCTGCGAGAAGTAATACTCGAAGACCATTGAGTTGTGCTGCGATGCTGGTGGACGTGCGCTGGACAACGTTTCTTCTGGCGCTGACAGTCGTGCGAAGCGACGCGTCACATCGGGAGGACGTCACGACGAGTTTCCATGGCGACGAGTCATCTGATGTCACTGCATCATCGACAACGCTCTCGCCGTACGTTAACCCGAGACCCGGTAAGATCTGTAAAATACTAATGATTATTACGATGATGATAAAATCTTGCTGCTGTTGCAGACGTACCGCGCGACGCTCTGCGACCTTGCGGTATGCGATGAAAACGACGCAACATGCCGCACGATGCCGCAACGCACCGCAACTCACCACATCCGGTGTAAACGAACCTTTAGTATTGTAGGCTAAACAAAGCGCTATGCTCAGGCTCAGTATGACTATGATGAAATTACGACAGTCTAACGAAGTTAACAACATTGGCGACGGTCGACGTTCCGTGACGAAAAAGCAGGAAAATCGGACACATTCAGAGTTTAGGACAATTTTCCACATGGAAGTAGGCCTACCCTTATTTTGGAGATACACGAATTCCTTTATAACAGTGTGCACTGTGTTTAAAATGTCACACATGATTTAGCTTGCTATAATTTTGACGTATAGGCCCATATGAACCGATTTTAATGATTTTTTTGCAGAAATGTTACGAGAAAACAAGCAATCAAATGTGTTTTATATTTCTACCTCACATAACTTGTGCTTTTGCACTAACTGGCAAAACAGAAAACCCGGAAATTCTTTTCACGTAAAAGCTATATTTTGCTTTGCCAACAAACACAAAACACAGTCACGTGTTCGCCCAGACTACCCAAGTTGTCACAGCGCTACATGGATTTGCATGTGTGGACAGTGTGGTAGTTATACACTACAAGTTTCATCGAAATCCGTTCAGGGGTTTTGGATCCTAGGGGACGAAATTTGGCCATTCCATTACTTTGGCTATTTGCTTTTATTTAGCATGTACTCCAAGACAGATACTGATGAGCCAGTAAGATCAATTATTAAGA
>Ga0209780_1001766_pt1 | contig 14678 bp, 8 predicted proteins | sample WorMetexBAHAMAS2_FD_187384 | JGI IMG/M metagenome (GOLD analysis project Ga0209780, IMG submission 187384) | Marine gutless worms symbiont microbial communities from Max Planck institute for Marine Microbiology, Germany - Inanidrilus exumae... | ecosystem: Host-associated > Annelida > Digestive... | reverse complement strand
CAATATGACTGGCTGGTTCCGCCGATGCTTTTGCCGGTACTTTGGCCACGACTGTAGCGTAGGCCTACCACCGCGATCGGACTTGCGCTTCGTCGGGACCAGTAACATTGTTTGCGTGAGTCATCGCCCGTCTTTACTTTGTTGTTCACTTCGGTTAGCCCCGTAGTAGTTGTTTTGCGTGCCTTGACAAGCAAAGTGACAGTTGCGAATTATCGTCGGTGTCGTACTGATGTCCGAATGTCGTTTTAGTCGTCGCTGAGAAAACCAGAGCGATGTTGGCGTTGGCATCATGCATTAGAACGTCGAAACTGGAGTATACATTAAAGGCTGTCGTAAGTTTCGTTAGCGTCAATTTAACGTTAGTGAAATATTCTAGGGCTGTGATTTTAACGATTAATTAGTCGATTAATCGTTGGAAATATTAGTCGATGAAAAGTTTTCGTTTGATTAAAATTTATGTCGTGTTTTTTACTTATTTCTTCCGGTAACTCGTTCGTTTCCAGTAATGCGCCAAAATGGCACACAGCTGGCTAATTGAACATTTTTCATTCTGTTTGAATGTAGATTATAGAATTTTGACGCATGTGGTTGTGATCTGCTATGTGTTTGTTCTTAGACGTCATTAACATGCCACAAACATTATGGTTCAGCAACAGCGTGCTAGCTGTCTTTGTGTCTCTGGCTTTAAATCGATTTTAAGCCATGATTAAAGATGTTCGATTAATTTATTAATTATTGCATAAAACGTTACGTATTCTGAGAGAGAACGGTGATTGTCCGAAATGAGACTAATCTGAAGAATGATTTGGATGACAAGGCTTTATTCAATGATCAGGGGTTCCGAACAAAGGGGACTTCCTCCCAGTGTGGAGAATTTCGGAATTTCAGAAGGAATTGGGACCACAGGTTGGCAGAGTCAGACTGTTGGAATATTTATCTTTTAGCACATTTAACTGAAGTAATTCCAATCATTGTCTAGCCGGCCGAAACGTGAACGCTGAACTAATGTCTAATACCAAATCCGTATAGCACATAAGAGACGATCTAGCAGCACACTTTAATTACGAACAATACGATGTTTCATTGCATAACGTCCGGCATTATTACTGGCCCGCCTAATGGGCCAGTATTGTATTGCTCGCTGGCGTCTGTCGTCGTCTGTAACGCTACCGGCGGACCGGCTGCCGGGCGCGTGGGCGGTCGGGCGGCCGACACTCCACGGCGGGCCAGTACGGTTACGTCCCGTTAGGGAGACTTCTTGTTTACAACGCATCGTTATACAGTCGAACAATCTCGGAAAAGAGAATGATATTTGACATAGACTATGATGAAAAGGGTGCGTGCGGCCAACAGCTTTGTCTCTAATGCGTACAACGAGTAGCGTCTGTGTTGGGTGTGTCCGTTGTCTATCATGATGTCGAACGATTATCATTTAACTCTTTGTTTCGTAGTCTATTTCAAACTGGCATGTAGATCGTTGTCTTATGTCGTTATAGTGGGACAGGCTTGTACATATTACAGCCACTATATGAGTTCTCCGACGCGTACCGGAAAAGAGATTCGATGACTGTCGTATTTGTTTTTTTCTCACAACTTTGTCACAAGCGACATTCGTCTTGCAAACGTGCGGCGTGTTTTTACAACACTGCCATGTTTGCCAAAAGGCTGACCACCTAGATTTAAAATGCACATGTATGTATTAAAACAACTATGAAGCACTTTATTTCCAATAGAACACAAAAAGTCAGCTCACCCCGTTTTACGGTAATTCCCATTTTTGCTGAAAGGTTGTTGTAGAGTAATGGTCTTCCTCGTACATTTTTGACACGCACGGTAGGCCAAAACTGATGAAGTCTGAATCATAATCGGACAACTAGTGAATATTACAACATTTCTGAGCTCTGGTTTCTCGACAAATTTAGCCTACAACAGTTTTGAACAGGCGAATGCCTCACATCCAATGATCCGAGGATATTCCTGGACGTAGGTAGGCTATAGAACGCTTACACTAGAAACTCACTGCGTTTAAATGCAAAGAATCGTAGATCTGAATAATTGTAATTTTATACAGAAGATTCATTGGCGATTAATAATGTTCGATTAATCGGTTAACATTTAAAAAATTTTCCGATAAAATAAGTGCATCCCGATTTACTTGGGCATTAGGCATGTCAAATGAATGACACTCATGCTTCACACCCACACAATGCACACATGATTTCTTCATAAACGAATAATAATTATTATCAGTCGAAAACTCATCGTGTTTTAAATTGCACTTCAGCATTTCAGTCTCTGAACTGTGCATATTTTGCCTAGAACTGCATATTTTATTTAGAATAACATTTTATGCAGAAGTGGACATTTTATAACCTCTACGCCGAACGAAGCAGCGTAGTCTATTATGCATGAAACGGAACTCAGCGCAACGTAACAGAACAAGTTTAATAAACATTCTGCAGTCTTCGCTCGTTTAACGCACGAACATCAAACAATAACAAAACGACGCAGTTAGACCTTCAGCGTCGACGTAGGCTATTCGTGTAGCAAAAACAACCCGTGTAGTAAATAAATAATAAAAATCTGTCGACGCAACCGACATTATTTTAATAGCGCTTGGGTCGAACAGTTGCAAGCTATAGGCCCACGTAGCGAGACGCAGCATGACGAAGAGTTGACGAACAACAAAGTTGTGCCGAACGATGACTGCAATGTCTTCTCGTCAAAACCGACGACTGCTGTGAACAAATGGCTATCATGTAGACGATACTCAGAATCAAACAACTGTCTTTTCAGCATGTTACTCTTGTTCTCATTTAGGTCTCTGATTCAGGTAATGCAGTCGATCTGACGTGATGTGTGTGTGTGTTCGGACGTTCACTTTGAACAAATGACATTTGACGTAGACATTTGGCAAGGTGGTTCATCTTGACCCTAACCAGGTCAAGTTTATAGGTCAAGGTCATAGGTCAGTTCAGGTCACAGAATGAAAAATGTACCTTTTCGGGTGAAAGTGGAATTTGGAAAAGCATTTCCTTCGGTAGCTGAAAAGCAGACCTTAATTGGAAACTAAATAGGTAACAAAGTGGTCGGTGCGACTTCGAGTGAGGGCTTTTCTAGTCATATCTCATTTCACTGGAGTCGAGAAGAGAATTAATTTTAGCGTTCAGTACGTAAACAGTGCAGATGATAAACAGTCGTGTAAATCATACAGTTTCAGACGAGACACCCAGTAGGCCTAACTAATTCATGACAGCTAGGTTTTCGACGAAAGAGTCGCTGGCAGCTGCCGTACGTCGTTGTTTGAGTTGGCTACATACCGGAAACAGTTTCGATTTTCGGAACAAGAGACGATACAATGCAAGCTTAAAACGCAGTTTCCGAGGTCACGAAACCAGAAAAGACAAAAAATGAAGGGATAACATTAAAGAAAGACGCCATCCATCGAAGAGAAAATCGAAGAGACTAATAGTTTCAGTGACATAGCGAAAGAATGTTAGTGGAATATGGAATTCATCGGTGACCCAATGGGCTTAACAGCCAAACCACAGAAAATTTCGAGAAGACGTGAAAGTTGTGGTTAACTTCGACAGTTTAGGAGGACCAAACCTACGGCCATGGGTAACGTATACAGAAGATCTGATTAAATTTGGGCGACTAGTTTTTGAGTTATGCGAGCGAACAGACAAAGAAACAGACAGACATACAAACACGCTGATCGCAATAGGCCTACTTCGCACTCATACCAGGAGCGAAGCAATCAGTAAGTAGGTCACAACAATAAACTTCAGTCAATCAGAAGCCCGATTTTTAAAACAACATACGATAATCTTAAAATGGTCGTAAGATCATCTCAAGTTCACCTTAAGTTTATCTTAGAAGGTCGAATTCATCTTGAGGTTGTCGCAAGTTTGGTCGTTATCGTAAGATTATCTTAGGGTGTTTTGAAAATCGCGCAACAGCTGTCGAGTCTGTCTATTTTTATATAAGGTAAGCAACAGTAATGGTCGAGAAGTGACAAAGGACACAACGGGTCAGACCGACGATCAACGATGACCCATTCTGACCAACTGACCACTGACCAAGTACGACCCATGACCTACCGTCGAGCAGTAACAACAATGCAGAAATAAATACGCCTCACACAATTAAGTCCGATTTAAAAAAGAGCGGTAAATGCAACAACAACAGATTAATACAATCAGCCGGCAATGTTAGGCCATAACGTTGCAACTGCACATCTATACAAACGCGTACACATATAGGACAATCCAAAGCGCATAGCCATCGATCATGGAAGCTGAAAATACCGTCTCCGTCTATTACGAGAACGACAACAGGTCTTATATTAGACCTTGTTAGTGGGCCAGATGATTAGTTGACAAGAGCAACTGCCGAGAAGGCCGACAGTGGCGTAGCAAAGTGAAGTGGGTTCAAATGATCACGTGGCTCAGATAGACAGCGGCGCTTACCGTTGGCGGCGAGAGCAGGACAATTTCCAAATCCAACATCTTTTCCATCGGCGGATCCGGACCCCCCACCTGACACAAAGTAATAGCGGTCCCCTGCTGCAACCTTAACACCAAAAACTGGAAACGATACGATACGGTATATTTACGTGCGCTCAAAAGCTGGTGAAATGGCCAGCTTAGTTTAGCGCACCGCACAGAAACGAAAAAAATTAGGAAAAACTAAAAACAAAAATCGAGTAGCTCAGAAGAAACGGTCCGGGCAATAGTCCGTGAAGGCAGTCCGGGAAACCAGGTCGATCCGTTTCGGCCTCTAGCCACAGTACACGCACACACAAACAAACACACACACACACACACGCACACAACCCGTACATAAGCCGAACCGTTACGATAGTCGGCTAAGAACTGATAGTCATGTTTCTACATGCGTATGCTACTTGTGCTGACCACGAGCTATTAACGACATGCAGTGTAAATCGGAACTTGTATTATATACCGTTCCTCCAACTGTTTGCCATGGCGTTATGTACATATATCGTAGTCTTATACGCCGTACAACGTTTTCACTATGTTATTAATTCAATAATCCTTTAAATGGCAACTGCAGGAACCGGCAGCGTATCTTTTGCCATGCACATGAAAGCGCGCTCAAGAGACATTACTGTCCTGTCTCTTTCTCAATAATTCTGCTGCTATCATGCTATGCGGTAATTGCTCGAGGCGTTTATCATCCCTAACGAGTTATGAAAACTGTCACGTTATTCATTCCTGGTGGCTTGCAATCACAATTAACAGAGTGAGAGGGGAAACGTGGGTGAGGTGATTGCCTCTCGTGAACGTCAAAATTGCATAATATCAATCCAACGCTGCCGGCTTTTTCGCAGTCTAAAGAATAAAGCTCATCTATAGCGTTGACGTGCGTTTATGGTAATTCATCTAGACGTCATAACATATCTACTCCATCCGTATGTTTACTTTAAATATCAATATAGTTTTTCTACGAATCAAGTCAAATTAGCAGGACGGTCGGTTTGTGGCGTAATGCGGCGTACAGAGCACAAAGCCACTTGATCACAGAGCGTTAGACCTAAGCGTACTTTCAAGCGTTAACTACTCGCCATCGATCACAAATACAGTGCGCGCAGAAGAGCAAACGTACGACGACGTACGGAGCACGGTGCGTGGAGACTACTCGAAAACAAGCCGAAAAACACACTCGTGATCCATCAAACGGTACAAATTGTTACCGTCCACCGATCACCTGCTTTGCTACCTGCATTCATGCGCCAATTGGAAGGTAAGACCCGAGTAGGATACGACTACGACAGGTACAGGTTTAATGCAGCGGTTCGGGTACGATCTGCTCGTACAAGTCCTTAGAGCAAACTCGTATCGAGCGAGTGTTATACCTGCCAATGGGGCATTTAGGGGTTTCGGCGCCTGCCTCCCCTTATGATAAGTTGTGAAAAAATTAACTGAAACAAACTCACAAATTCACTGAATCAAAGTGACGCTCGGTGGCCATGATAATTGGTAAAACGATGGCACAGGCCCGTTTTGGATGTACGAAATGTTACAGCCCACCAATGTACCAATCATTACAGTATACTGAACCGTGATATTTAAATTTTTGAAGGGGTTGGGGTGTGGTGTGCCCCCATTTATAAAATTCAAAATACGCCACTGGCGTTTGCAGTCTCATTCGTCGTTGCTGTTATCAATAATTCAAATGCAAATCCTTTCCACCATAGGCCTTTTCCTTACCTATCGGACTGACTCCACGGACTACCTGACCATTTCCGGCTTTACTTCGCTCAACGGCTTGATTTGCTTACATAGTGTGTTAGACAAAGCCGGCTCTCAGTCGGTTTTCAAACGCACTTAAAATCCTCGCATTTTCATTCATTCATTCATACCTACAAAGTTCTCACAACTACATAAAACCTCCGTACCTTCATAACCACATCTCCATTCAACGTCCGCGAAGTACTCGCTCTTCATCCGTCGCTACTCTTGCTCGGCCACCGTCATCATCATGTCTAAAAATAACTCATCGCTCCTTCCGTTATGCTTCACCTTGTCTCTGAAATCAGCTCCCTTTGTCTCTTCGTCAACCTCATTCTGGTACCAGTTCTTCCATTTCCAACTCACCTATTCCTTCACCCATCACTTCATCCTCTACTGCGTGATTCACCACTCTGCTCAACCATAACTCCCTCTGTCTTTCAGTTTCACTCCCGGCTTAAAACCTACATCTTTCACAAATCCTAGCCCCCGTAGTTTCACTTCTTTCTCCCGGACTGCCTCCACAGACTTTTGCTTGGGCCGTTTCTTCTGAGCTACTCGGTTTTTGATTTTATTTTTTCCTTATTTTTCGTTTCTGGGCCGTGCGCTAGATTAAGCTGGCCATCTCGTCAGCTTTTGAGCGCACGTTAATCTACCGTACCGTATCGTATCGTGCTCAACCATACCAACTTCACTCACTTCTTTCCACCGAACTGCCTTCACGGACTATCAACCGGACCGTTTTTCCGAGCTTCCCGGTTTTTACCCACGCGTCGCTAGCTAACGCGGGTATTTGCCGTCGTCATGTCCGTGTGTGTGTCTGTCTGTCACACGCTGTATTGTGTAAAAACGGCTAAACGTAGGATCACGTAAACAACGCCGCGTGATAGCCCAGGGACTCTAGTAGTTATGATCACGTGACTGTTTCAAAGTTTTGCCGTTGGCCGTGATGCAGCGCATCGCGCGGATTCGTCAGCGACAGCTACTCGTTGTTTTTAGTTTTTCCTTATTTTTTTTTCATTTTGATGCCGTGCGCTAGATTAAGCTAGCCCTCTCGTCAGCTTTTGAGCACACGTGAACGTCACGTCTCGTATCATACTACTGTAACTGAGCTGTGGTCAGCTGTCAGTGTTACTGCTTGTTGCAAGTGGATGCAAACTTCCAGAGAACTTATCACCATAGTAGTCAATTGCAGTAAGATCTTGCTTACGATGAACTAAATCTTCTACGACCGAATCATCAATCTGCCACAAATAAAGCAACTACATATCATTAATCAAACTATAATAATAATATCTATGCTTGGTTAATCATTAACTTGCATTTAGTAAAAATAATGATTTACAAATTTCAGGTGAAATGTTAATATTAATAAATTAGCCCCATACGGAACTGGCGGTCGACTCCTACTTACTGCTAACTTCAAAGTCACATGACACAAAAACTAGGACAAAAATAAAAAATCCGGCCCCGATAAGCTTTAGGTATTGTGCCCTAATTTAAGAATCCATGGTCATCTACCAGCCCCCATTATAAATGGGGGAGGAGATAACCTTTGAAAATGGCCGAATCTCCGACTTTCAAGGGCTCGTGACCATGACCTTGGATCGGGTCATACTGCATACCGTCATGCATCACTCATTGACCTCTACCTACACACCAATTTTCATTTTCAGTTTTTTGCCCTGTAGAGTATTTCCAAGCTAGGCTTTCCTAGCCTATAATAAATAGTGAGCAGTGTTAACTACTAATTGATCAACTAATCATTTATAGCTATTGTCAGCTGTACTAAAACCTGTGTGAATGCAAAAGTGATGCGGCAGAATGAAAATGCAAACTGAGAACATGATGAGACAAAAATGCAAGATGAAGTGACGGCCTACACTGTTGCACTGCGTCAGATCAAGATATGTCAAACGTGGTACAAGTTCTGGCACTCTCTGCAGGCATTGTCCAGTCAACTTGTACAGCCCAATCACATCCAAGTACTCTAAGTTTCTGCAATGTAAACAAAGGGAAATGTTTTGTATGATGCACGCAAATATAGATGGACACAAAACTGAATTTTCAAACACAGCTCACACAACCACACAATAATACAATCATTACAAAATCTTTTTTTCACCAAACAACTTGGCAGCATCAAGAACAAAATATACCTCCCCACCGACCTTGACCTTCCAAAATTTAATCACCTTGTCCCCTGTGGCCAAGGGTATGTATTGGTATTGTAGGGTTTAACGTCCCACTCGACACATTATAGGTCATTTCGGAGACGATTTTACAGGTCAGATGACCCAACCAACAGTGTAATAGCACTGAAGGATGATAGTCTTCCAGGTCAAGGGCCAATCGCACAGGCTCAGCACACTAAAAGGTAAAGAAAAGGATGTAATCAAAATTTTTTCTACACATAGCACCAAGTACACCGAAGACACGGAGGCCAAGGGTATGATGGACCAAGTTTGGTGACAATCGGACTTGAATTGGCACCAGAAGAAACAGTCCTGGCAATAGTCCATAGAGGCAGTCCGGGAGGAAGAAGTGTATAGGGGGTAGTATTTGTGAAAGAGGTAGGATTTAAGCCGAGAGTGAAAGAGAGAGGGAGTTATAGATGTACAGAGTGGTGGATTAGAAGAGGAAGAAGTGACGGGTGAAGAAACAGGTGAGTAGGAAATGGAAGAACTGGTACCAGAATGAGGTTGACGAAGAGAGAAAGGGAGCTGATTCCAGAGACAAGGTGAAGCATAACAAAAGAAGCGATCAGTTATTTTTAGAGAGGATAATGAAGGTGGCCGTCTCACTGTGTACCCTGTAAAGCACAGCTATTTTAATTATACCAGTTAGCTCAGACTAGGAAAACGTACGTCTGTGCCTCAAAAGAGACAAAAAATTTAAAAATTCCATTTTGCTTGCAGTAAAAGCGCACGGCAACTCTAGAAAAAAATTAAAGAATATGAGTGAATTGGCAGAGAGAAAAACAGTTGTCAAAAATGTCTACCTGCAGTTATTTACAATGCAGGTCAAGCCCACTTCTGTAACATCCCAGCACCAGCTCAGTACCAGTTCACGCAGGCTTGCACCACAGCTGTATCATCAGTACACAAAACAACTTAAAAACAATCAACATTATGACAATGACAACGACACTGCATACGGTACTCTTTACTTATGGCTGTTTACTGGAAACAATTTGTACTTTGGTACAGTTGTTGTTTTCACAGTGAGAAGGACAAATGACCCATAAAAATACCACAACAGCTATCCTCAAAGGTCTGCAGCACCTAATGCAATGACTCTGACTAACAGAAGGTTCTTGCTACCACAACGTTGCTACCACATCAGGCTGAAATTTTTTAATTTCAAATATTTTTTATTGTTCTGTCATAAAAATTTTGAGTACAAACACTACAATTTATATTCTGCAGTTGTTTTATGCCTGTTTTCTAGCATTGTTCATCGTGCATAAGGTCCAAAGAAATCAGACTCAGTACTAGGGACCAACCTAACTCATGATTTCATGACCATGACACGTTGCATAAAACTGGCCGTATTCCGTAAAAAATGCACACTTCTGTGAAGTTCCATGAAATCTGTGATTTTCCGTCAATTTCAGTCTCCTTCGTGACAGTTATTGGCAAACAGCACTGATGCTGAAAGAAGTGTTAGCCAGTACACGACCGTTAGTGCATTTCTATGCTAGTGACTGTCAATGAGCAACTTAACAAGCCAAGTGGTCACTGCCAAAAGCTCAAAACGGTGAATGCATGTCTGAATACAGCACGACTTCTTACTACATATATTTGTTTATAGTTGAAGTGGTAACTGATGAGCGATGATACGTTTGCTGTATTTGAACAAGAAGGCATTTGATCAGTTAACTGTTAAACTGTTATATAACACCTTGCAATACACATAACACCTTGGAACAAGAGCCAGTAGGGCCACGAAATTTCCATTAATTTTTCAAAATTTCTTCATGCATTTTCCATGAAATCTGGCATATTTTGTAAGTGCATTTTCCCCACAAATTACCTTGGTCCCCAGCTCATTACCTATGTTACAGGATCACCTGCATTATGTAATACCGTAAACTGGACATATATACGTTATGAACATTATATGTGTAATGTTAAAAACCATGCACTTTATAACCCACCAGTCACACATTACTTGTATAACTTCATCTGTCAGATCTGAACATTCAGACAGGTCCATACATGTCAACTCCTTCAGAGATGATCCACTAAAAAGAGATTTCAAGCCATCAGCAGTCAATTGGCCTCCTTTGCGTATCCCTAGCTCTATAAGACATGGCATTTTCTGAATACATTAACAACAATCACATTTCATCAGGCACCATGTTTATACACAACAGAATACAAGTGCCTCTGAATATAACAAATTATAACATTTCACAAATCACATATCATGTGATATGACAGACGATTGGGACAGATCTTATCAGAATTTAGTAATCTAATACTTTAATTACCAAATACTAAACATAAGTAAGACGAGTGTCAAAAAATGCACATAAGAGATCCTGAGGTAAAACCTTTAAAATATCATCACCAAACTCTCACTGTCCATTATGGAAAGTCACACTGAAAAACGTTTCAGTTTGGTTATTTTCAGCTGATCTGCAGTGCAAATTCAGCTATGCTATATTACTGCACTTGACTGTCTTGGCTGAATGGTATCCTCATTATCATTATCAAGCACAGTTTGAAAAAAACTGCTGTTGGAATGTTAAGTAATTCTCTTACAATGGAACAGATGCACTACTAATCACAGACTACTTAGTCTTTCTACCATCAATTTTTACCAGGCAATGCTATGCTAGCATGGTATATGCTGTCATAGTGTGTATGTCTGTCCATCTGTTTGTTACAAGCCGGCACTGTACCAAAACGGCCAAACAAAGGATCAGGCAAACAATGGCATACGATAGCCCCGGGACTCTTTTCTGATGCCAAAAATATAGGCGAAATTCCGACGGAGTCACCCCCAATGGGAACCTGCCCATGTGGCCCAGTGGTCAAAGCACTCGGGCGCCATGTGCAGTAGAGCATGATGCGCTCAGTGGCGGAGTTCAATCTCAGCACGGGCGCGTCAGCCTACCAAAGAATTATTTCTAATAATTCCTACACAGGATAAACAGGGAGATAATCCCAGGCAGGAAAAAAGAGTGTTCGACGGTGTCCTTTATAAACTGTGACCGTTGCTGATGCCAAGATTAGCAGCGTCAATGTATTAGCCGCGCTGACGTGAGCCGAAGCAGATATACGTGGCAAGTCCACTGGCGGCGCAAAATAAGCACCAGTTAGGGTTTACGCCTGCTTAACCCTCCTTCACCCTACACGTCACTCATGCACTCGCAAACACCAATCAATTCCCCTCCTCTCCTGGGCTAGCGCATTGGACCTACATAAGGTTCCAGCACTGGGGTCCAGAGTAGGTTGGATCCCTGTCTGCAATAACGAACGAACGAATGAACATCCCCAACGAGAACGCCAAATATTTTTTAGAGGTGGAGATAGGTTCAAATCAGTGATCTTCGACCAATATCTCGCTATAATCTCAAAAATGGTGCAAGATAAGGTCATAGTTACTATGGAACGCTAATAGGAACTCATATGTTCTCTATCGATTGGTGCTATTTCCGGTGACCTTGAATGACCCTAACTACCCCAAACCACCCCATTTTCGACATTTTGTTTCGCCTTTCATATCTTCATAGTGAGTGGAGTAAAAGAGTTCAAATCTGGTAGGTAGGTTGATGGTAGCAAGTGCTAGCCCACGGATAGCAAACCATCCCTGAAAGGGGCGTGCTGCATGGTTAGGTTACGTGAACTATTTAAATTTTGGTGGGAACCAACCATATCTCTAAAACGGCTAATCGTCTCAGGTGAGGTCAACTTAGTTCTCTGGTGAGTATCATAAACTTCTAATGGACAACTGTTGATCACACCCACCATGAGATCTGTATTCAGCAGCTAGGCCAAGTAAAAGAAATAGTTTGATTACCATGTGATGTGATACGGAATACATAGCATGCACTGAGCTTCTGCATCACATGGGTCTGTCAGCGGCAGCGGAAACTCACGTTAGGACATCTGATCTCATAAACAACTTGGTAATTCTGTTGACATGATCTTTTTAGATGTGCTAGATAATGTGGTTAGGTTAGATTATTCATTTAGAATAAAGCATGTGAGTTACAGCAATTTATATTGTGATGTCCTGTTTAGGGACAGAGTTTTGTAGCAGTGTGCAATATAAATGGAGTTTTGGGGCAGAAGAGAAAAAGTCACAGTAACGAAGCATATTGTTCTTTGTGAAAAGTGTTTGATATCTTTAACATCATTTTTATTTTAGAATCAATTTTCTTGATGCTGTGTAAAGGACAGTAGGTTTTCACAGTAATTCTGTCTCCTCATCTAGCTGTCCAGGCACATTGTGCATGTACAGTATCAAAACAGTTTAATACATTACCATCTGAAAGCCCTATCAAACATCAAATATAATGCTACAATTCCGGTTGGTTTATTGACATTAAAGGAAATATCAACTAAGTTTATGCTTGTCTTCACAATGTCATCTTGCTTATTCCGCAGATTACTTCACAAATGTCATCCTAGAAAGCAAAAATATTTATGCATAAACAGAATATCACTGTTTGGTCTCAATTTCCTTTAACCTTTGAATGCATGCATATCTGCAAGCTGCAAAAGTTTTGAATAATTTTCTAAACTTTGTTTCAACTTCTCTGCCCGATCCCTTCCTTTCTCTGCGATTTCAGCACCAGTTAGTTATCTACCTTTTGCCGTAAAGGTATCATTATTCATATTTCCATTTTAACAAAATCAGCAAATTAATTACAAAATCAAATTTAAAATAAACCTTAAGTGACAATAAACATCTGTCTGTCAGCTGTCCAGAAAAAGAGACTCTGAGGCATCGCAGAAGAGGACATGCAGAGACCGCATGAATGCTAATATCAGTTAGCTCTTCGCCATCAAGATACAGCACTTGCAGCTGATGACTATGACAATGAAGAAAATTTATTACAGCACTACAATAAAACAATATTATGGTTAAACATGCTTTTTTAGTTTTTGCACCAACTACAGCAATATGGTGAAGGTGTATCTGTTCATAATACAAGAGAACCTGCATAAAAAGAAATAGACTATTTCTGTGACAAAAAATACTGTTTGCAGCTCATTTTACCAGAAAGAGGATTACAGGTTGGAAAAATCAAACATGAAATCAAACAAAACAGCAAAATGTATAAAAGATAAAAATGATGACAGCAACGAAATCAAAAACAAAATTTTGCACAAAGTGTATCCTCGGAAAATAGTCCTCGTGGCTTATCAGTGAGCTACTTAAAATGAACTAATTACTAAGTTACCCATTACAGTCTCCAATCCTGAAATCAGCAAAGACATCTGAACTGCAAAACAGGCAACTACACACTACAATAATAAAACATTAAGAAACTAAGATTGCATTCACACACATCAAGAAATGACATATTATGTGACGAGTGGGATGACGTACCTATCACTAATGTGATTCAAGCCATCAATCTTCAAGTCGTGTAATAGGGGCAGATGACAGGATATGATATTCAGCGTCTTGTCCATTAGCTGGGTACAGTGTGAAATGTTCAGCTTACGTAAAAGTGACAAGTCACATATGCGAGGAATGCATTTGTGATCGAGCTGTTCACACCCTTCAAGACTTAAACTCTCCAACTGTGGAAAGCTGTGAACTACTTCAACAATCATGTCCAAGTCAAAGCTGGAAATATAGCGCAACTGGAGGTCTACGATTTTATCACAGTATATTGCACAGCATTGAATATCAGTAACTGACAGCAAAAAACGTGAATACCGTCCTCCAATAACATCTAGTGAATGAAGTAAAGGCGATCTGGCAAAACAATTCTCTAGAGTTTCTGAAGTTATACTTTCATTGCTGAGATCAAATGACACTGTCCTCCAACGGACAGGGTCATAGGCCAGCTCACGCCACAGCTGGCACACTGGTGCCACAGTCAACAACAACTCTCTTTGAGTCAAGAATGAAACTATGTATCGTAGAATTTCAACTGGAAGATCATTGACAGTAAGTGTGCTGTGAATAGGAATGTCATCCATAAATCCTAAATGCACAAATATGCATGTGTCAACAAGAAATATTGATGTAAACAAATACAATACAAATACAAAATAAATGGATTAGGCCTACTGCATGTAAGGCATAGAGCTGTAATTAATAAAAAACTGAAGAAGAGTATAAAATCATCAATAATATAACATTACCCAATGTTCTTAATGTTCTGGTTAGTCTTCTCACAGCAATTGTTATTATTAACATCTGAAACTCCTAGATTAAAAAAGTTACAAA
>Ga0209780_1001765_pt1 | contig 14684 bp, 7 predicted proteins | sample WorMetexBAHAMAS2_FD_187384 | JGI IMG/M metagenome (GOLD analysis project Ga0209780, IMG submission 187384) | Marine gutless worms symbiont microbial communities from Max Planck institute for Marine Microbiology, Germany - Inanidrilus exumae... | ecosystem: Host-associated > Annelida > Digestive... | reverse complement strand
TTCATCTTTGCTGCCGTGGATTTAGAGCTAAGCCGAGGCTTAGACGCCGAATAAAAATTCGGCTTAGCCGCCTATTAGCCGCCGGCTTATCTGCTAACAGCGGTCACATATGGACGTAAAAGTCGTAATTCTGTTTAATGAAGTAAAACTGAAGTCGGAATTATTATGTGGAATTCATCATAGATGAGTGTTCAGAATCATCTAACTAGCTGCCAGGAACGGTTGCTGTTCATTAACAGCTCTGCAGGACTGCTTGCTTCCTCGTGGCGCATCATTTTATGTTACTGAGGCGCAACAGCGTGGACGTAGTTCGCCGTTTTGTGACAGTCACTGCTGTGACAGTCGCTGCTAGCTAGCTCGTAGACTGCAGTAGGTTCACTGTTGTATTTGGACGATCGAGTTTATTCTTCACACGATGATTGATTATCCTCCACTGACTCGACGATCTGCCTCTTTGACCCTCTGTGTTCTTAGCCTGTTATGGAACCATGCATTAGATTAGGGTCGAGATTCCCCACGGGAAGGAGTAATTATTGAGGTAGTCCGGCCCACTGAAAAGCATTGGGAGTCGCTGCTGCGGGGTACGCAGCAAAAGGGATCATGATCCATCGTCAATATCGGCATGCAGCAAAAACGATCATTCAATCCTTAATAACGGCTCGACATGCGATGCGGCCGTTCCTCAAAATTATATGACCATTTGTCATTCTAGAGGCAACTTGATTTTTGTTCACCTTTACTAAAACATTCATATATCATACAATGAAATGTTGGATTTTTATTTTAGCTGAATTTGGTACAATTGGCAGTTTCGCGTTTAGTTAGGCATACATGGTCCAAAATACTGCATATGAAATAAGCTCTTTTAAAATTCTAATGTGGTTCGTAGAAGTCTGGGAGATTTTAAGTCATCTATAAAACAGCGGATTTTTACGTTACTATACAATTCGCTTTGCTTACGTTGGGGTTAGCTTATTCCGTTTGTCTAAATTGTTATTTTCATTCGCTGTATTCAGTACATCGAATAAAACTAGTCGTCACTGAAAAACAAATCAGTTACCCCGTTAGGAAAACTATCATAGAAGTCCATCAGTGTTATATTAATTACTATTTTACCAATATAACCTTTACACTAACGTGGGTTCCTAGGACTAGGCGTACGACATAAGCCGAAAATAAACCGAGGCTAAACCGCCGAATTTTTGATAATAACCTGCCTAATCCATAGATTTCATGAAAATCATGAAAACCTGCCCGTAGCGTTTTAGTTATCCTGCTAACAGACAGACAGACAAACAAACAAACGGCAGTGAAAACAGTACCCCCGCACAAAAGTGGCTGAGAAACGTTTGTTAGATTTCGTATGTTTGCAAAGCGTATATAGATCGACGGACATACTGTACCTGTGAACGAGAAGCAGACCACCGATAAGCACAGTAAAACCGATGAGCGTCGCTACGGCCACCATAATCGTCATGTTCAATCCTACAGTTGAACACTTTGCCGTCAACAGACTGTATGTTACTTCTGCAATCTGATGTCACTGTGACATAGTTATAAATTCAATTCACATAGCGTTGTTAGTCGCATAGGCCTATCATTTAGTGTAACTGCAAATCGAACTAGAAAGCGTAGGCCTAAGCATCGCCGAGTCGCCGCAAAACCTGCAGAATTGCCGTATCCATTTCATACCCCTTCACCAATCGTGTTGAAATTTGGCACATCATCGTTAAATTTGGCGCGCGAGAATGGTTTACAGTTCCGTGCTCAATTTGAGCCTGATTGCTATACACCATGCATGTCGCCGCTGTTGGGCGAAAAAACGGCGGAAATACCGCGATTTTTACCAAATTTTGAAATTTCGGGTCTCCAGTACCCACCCTATCGCCGATCAGAGCCAAATTTCGCATGCGGGAGTGGACACATGATATTCTCTTCCTTGCCAAATTTCGGCTTCATCGGTTTATGACGTCACCCCTCTGGGCGACTAAACTTTAAATTTTGGGGCACCTGTGCCACCTCTACACCGATCAAGGCCAATTTGGTTTCCGATCGACTCATGGTGTATTATATCGTGCCCAATTTTACCTTGATAGGTATATAGTGTCGCCCTGTGGGCGACAAACCGCAATATTGACCAAATTTCGAACTTTGAGGGCTCCTGTACTCATTCCCCTTCAAGTACCGATCAGGATCACATTTGACATGCTACAGTAAACCACGTGGTATACGCTTACACGTTAAATTTCACCTGGATCGGTTAACTGTATCGCCATATGTGCAAAAACAAACTTGGCCGCATATTCATATTCAAAGTTCTGTTGCGGCGTCACCTAGCGGTGCAGAGACAAAGTTAAATGCGGTGCACAACTACAAATCGTCCCCTATCCAACGATGTCAAAAGCATTTCCATATCTAACTAACTTACAATAGCAAGTCGTTAGCGAAAACTCTACCCATTCAAAAGCGTTATGGCAAACAAAAAACATTGAACTTTTTCGCCCCCTTAGTGGCACGTGAAATCCGAGCCCCACCATATTCGCCGTGGTGACAGAGGAGGTTAGTGCCATTTTTGTATCCCCAAACTATTTCCGATCCGATCAACAGTTTCGCCGCTACAGGACGATAACCGCAAAATAAACCCAAAATGCGCTTGTGATTCTGCATAAATTCAATACCGGGTGCAAGTTGTTGCTGGTGTACATGCCTTTGCGTCCCCAAAAAGGGACTCCGACATTTTAAAATATAACTTGAAAAAGCTTTGTCTAATTGTGATAGTTACTGGCAAAGTACGTAGACATCAAGCGACCAATTTTCGCACCTCACCTATAACAGTGCTTCTATCTGCACCAACTGGCAAAATAACGAGACTTCAAAGTAACATTTCTGCAAAAAAAGTTAAATGTTTTAGTCGGACAAAGCTTGTTCAAGATACAGCTTAAAACGTCGTGATCTGTTCCGAGACACAGCGCAGTTCAAAGGACGCAGGCTGTAGTAATACGAACCGAAAGGCAACTGTAGCAGCGAGCCCGTTAGCAGTGAACCGCTGCGCGGAATTCCTGCAACGCCATCAAACATGTCGGCTGAGTTGGGATTAACGTGAGACTAAATAATAGACATTGATTACCGTGGCTGACATGACGGAAGCGGCTGACAAGGCAAACGACACTGATAATGACTGGCAGACAATCAAGACCGGGATTATGGCTCTCGTGTGTCAAAGACCTCAGGTGCACTCCCTTCTTCTTTATTTCCTCTCCCGCCCCATTTGTTCCTCCTCCGCGAAGCGCTGTCCAGTTCTAGCTATGAAACTCAGGAGTTAAGTCCGTGCGGGATTAATTAACTAGATCTATAGGTGAGCCGGAAGAAGCTCGAACGACGTTGAATCTAATGCATTCTACAGGAAAAATCACGATATGATACGAATAGTTCTACTTTGGAACGTAGTAAATTAAACAGTTAAAACAGGATGCTTAAGCTTTGTGCTGAAGTTTATTCCTGACTAAAATGCCAAACAGGCCTAAGCAGTACCACCCTGTTGCCCGTAACTAATTCGTAGTGCTTTGTTTTTATCCGTTAACAAATTTTACTAATTTTACTGATGCTGTTAAAAGGCTGACGACTTTTTACACACAAAACAGACCGATAAATTATAGTAGGCCTATATGTCTGACAACTCAGTGAATGCTGTCAGTTAGTAGGGATGGCGCACAGGCATACAAAGCAGATGCACAATGCAACGGTTCAGTCATTATGTGCGAATTCTGGCGTGAATTTATTACACGGACTTCTGTTTTACCGTTAGAACAGTTGCCGTGTTCTCCGTGCCAGCGACCATTTTCGCACGTGAGACGCCAGATGTCGCCTCGCTGAGGGCAGCCGATGACGGCCCCGGATGAGGTACGCTTCAATGACGTACCAGGTGCGACGTTGATGTCTGGACATCCGACAACTGGAGACACACACACATATAGACACCAGACATACATCCATCAACTGATTTGCATATAAATAACGCCATTCCACGCGACGCCTATTACTATTTCTGGTCATATTCAACATGGCGTAGGGCGTAGCCAGGATTTTTGTTTGTCTAGGAGCTCAAAATACAGGGGGTCTGGTGGACGGAAGTACCAACTGAGGTCCAGGGGCAAGAAAACATACCATGCATTTTTCACAAATGATTTAAGCGCGAAACCACAGCAATCGGGGGGTGGTATTCTACTACCTCAGAATTCCCTCATCGGATTTGTGAAAATCTCACACAGCACTCTGGTGGTGGCTGGTGGGTCTGGACCCCGGGACATCGTGGTCAACTACGCCCCTGGATTCATAAATCCACGTTGTCTTAATAGACGTAATCCCATCACTTACACGGCTGCAACAGCTGCTGAGGTGTCCTCCACTACTGGTGGCGGCAGATACTGTTTTGACCACAGTTTGTCTGTCTGTCTGTCTGTCTGCTTACGAACGAGATTACTAAAACAGTTATGGTTAGACTTCCATCAAATTACGGGAATACGTACGTTGTGGACCGGAGAAGCGTTGGTTAAATTTTGAACGGTTAGGGTTAGATACTGGGTTTAGGGTAGTGTTAGGGTTAGCGCACCTGCTGCCGTGGGGGAGGTATGCGCTCTACGGAGGGCCCTCTAGTACTGCTTTACCTTCGTATCTGATGAGAATGTATCTGGCGGGCTCGTCGCGTCTCGACTGCAGGACCATGCGGACCTCGACGTCGTGTGATTCCGACAACATCACGTGGCGCTGACGAGTCCGTCCCCCGCACACCGTCTCGCTAGCCAAGCCCGGCACTCGGTCCTTGATGATCGCCAGAACCTGCACAGGTTCAGCGACAACGCTGCAGCGACTCGCGTGGCGTTTGTTATTATAACAGGCCACACTTTAATAGTTAGTTAGTTAGTTAGTTAGAAACGTACGGATTAACGTGGCATGAGCGAAAGTGCTTCTAGGCATTGGCGTCGCCAGCTACGGGGCACTGGGGCACGTGCCCCCTCGACTTACAACAATCAATTTTTTTCAGTGCAGTTTGACCTGTACAAAGTCTGATAGCGACTATATGTCGACAGTTGCCTCCTATAAAAATCCAGTAACTTTTGCACGTGCCACTCCTGGCACCAAATCCTGGCGACGCCACTGCTTCTAGGACACGGTACACAACTAAAATTACGGGAACGACTTAGTGAAAAGAAATGTTTTAGTCCGGGTAAGATTAAGACAGGACATTGTTCTGTACAGCGCCTTGTAATAAGTGCGATACTCATCTCTAAAGCGCTCAGGAATGAGAAGTGTTAACGAGGGATCACACAGATTTACCTGCCACACCCACACGCTTATGCACGAATGGAATTAGCCATCCTGCCTTTACTCTCCAGCCGCAGCACAGCACATCACCGCACTTTGGCCGCTTGGCGGGTACTCATTTCCCGTCCAAGGTAGGGTAGGAGGCTGAGTTGGCTTTGGTGGCTGGTCTACATACCGAGACAATATGCCCACCCAAAGACGGTCAGCCATCCCAGTAAGAACTGAGTGCCTGAAAGTCAAAACTGAAAAATGGTCGGTTAGCCAGTCTGGCATTGAATCCCTTAGTTACCGCTCCCATTGTGGAACTATTGGCAAAAATTGGGTAAGGCAAGGCAAAGGAGAGCACGGACGCGCACCTGGCAGACGCTGGGCACGGCGTCAGGGGACGTCCCGGCGGCCGACGACGTCGCGGCGGACATGGATGTGACGCCGAAGTCGATGAGGGTGAGGTTGACCCGCTGTCCGGGCAGCGTCTGGACCCTCCACGGCGAGTCGATGTTGCCACAGCCGGTCAGTTCGGTGACGTAGTTGGACAGGTAGCCGATGAGCGGCGCTGAGTCGTCGTCTGACTGACCACGTTGACGCAGCTTGACCGTGTCCACTACGGACACGGGCGACCGCTGACGACATTGCTGGACGTCTGGAGAGACGACTGACAACAGTTAACAGTGAATCTATAAGCTATACAGATTTCACATCACTGCCCCATCCCGAGTCTGCCTGCTCAACGAATTCTGACGAAAGACCGCATGGCAGGGGGTGGATTTTTCACGGGGCAATGTAATGTGACATCGACCAGCAGCAGTCGCGCTGTCAAATCGTTATTGATCACTGAATGACCCCTTGTGCTGCATACACCATAGCAGAGACTCCCAATGCTTTTCAATAACCGAATAAATCCCAACATTGCCCCTTCCCATCGGGGATCTTGAGTCTTGACCCCCGTCTAATGCATGGTTCCTTGGACCCACACGAGTCAGCACCGCAAACAGCATCTCGATCAGTTCAGCCGTTTTTGCGCAGTACATCCGTGTGACAAACACAGACAAACACACAGACACACACAGTCACACAGACCACGCTACGTGCGTCATCTGTAGCAATAGGCCGCACCTGTGCAATACAGGCGATGCGGCCTAAAAATCACCGCAAGTAACTACCAAACAGCGCAAATGAATATGAGTTGCAAGTAAACAAAATTGAAGAAACGAAACAGCGACTGGTTGAACTCTGGCAAAGCAGTAATACAACATTTGAGTGAAAAACTGAAAAGATGCGACTTTCTTGTATTTGTGTTTTTGCCAGGCAGTGCAGAAGCATTATTTCGGTAGGCTAAAGTAGAAAAGTAAATCATAATTTGACTGCCTGCTCTCTCAGTAATATTCCTGCCAAAAATTATCAAAATCGTTCGATGTTCATCGAAGTTATAGCAAGCCAAAGCAGTGTCGTTTTTTAAACACAGTGTAGACATCATAAGCAATACCGAGAGAGCTGTTAATATCGGCAGGATTAGTCTTTAGCGTTGCGACTTAGCGGCGAGCAAATACGACCAATGTAAACAAATTATAAACTGCTAAAATTGTCAAAATCGCACAACGGATGCATATCCACAAGGGGCGATTATATTTCAAAAATTGCCAAAATTAGCGGATACCGGGGAGCCCCGTACCCATATCCTTCCATCGATGAAGATGAAATATGGCGTCGAAGAGCCGTCCTGCGACGCGAGAAACCGCAAAGGGACGTGAGAACGATTTCAGAACGTTCATGCACGTTGAAAAAAACATTTAAGTGATTGATTTCTTTCTAGCTTGCCGTGGTAACAGTTCGGCTTATCCTGTGGGTTGTGTGTCTGTCTGTGTGTAAAGTTGATGTACTGTGGCTAAACACCTAGAAGGATCGAGCTCATAAGGGTTACCACAGAGAACAGCTGCCTTGTATTAAATGAGGTCCGGATCCGCCCATGGAAAAGAAGATCTTCCTCCGAAGGTGGGTGTTTGACTTGCTGCAGTTACTTATTTACAGTTTTAAATTCAGGTCTGCTTTCCAGTCACGTCGGCCATCCCTGCAGACGCCGAGCTCCTGTTTTAAATTATGCCACGCAGCCACGCCGAGACGGCGTTTAGCATGCACTGCAGCAGATCGGACACGTGGCCGATACCTGTGAGGCAGGCGTATCGAACCTCGAGGTAGCCTCGAAGGTCCTTGGCACATGGATTATGGATGAGCAGGTCGCGAACGTCGAGCCGGCAGGTGCGCTGACCGGAACAGACGCTGTCGACTTGAGGCAACACGTCGCGCGAACAGCCGACTGAGCCGGAGCTCGACGTCAGGCAGCGGCCCATTCTCATCCGGCCGTACCTGCACGCACACGATCGGCGCCCCGACTTCACTCCATAGGCGCCATTGCACCTCCCCGGTGCTGAAAGTAGCGAGCCAGATAGATGTGTGGCTGACATTGACTTCGGCCGCAAGGGTGGTGGGACGGGTGCACTTTTTATACTATTTTACGGTCAATTGGCTGTGATATAAAGGGGCTAAACACTGAGGTGGGGGGGGGGCTAAAAACCGAAATGGAAGAAGCTCAGCACCTTGCGCCCCCTTACTTTAACCACTGGGGCCCCACATTCCCACAATATTTTGCAGGACACCCATAGAAGGGCATCGCTAAACGGCGAAAAGTGAAAGAGACATAAAGTTTAGGGTCAGGGTCCCAGACCCACATATGTATCGAGCAGGCACTGGGAATGATGTTTTCAGGTTTAACAAAATGCAGTCGGAGACGGCAGACTTCGCCACCGGTGCCGCCACCTGGCGAACTCGACGAAACATACGCGTCGTCATTGATTCCGGCCTATTGAATCCATTATATGAAAACATGACGTCGTCCACAACACCGGAAGTACATAACGGAGAGGAAAAAGCCGCGGTCACGGGTAGCATGTATAGAAAATTTTTGTGAAATTTGGTCGTGTGGTTATTCAAGATACGTGAGTGGACAGACAAACAAACAAACAAACAAACAAACAAACAGACGTATAGACGCGCTGACAGCAATACTCCGAACCCCTACCTGGGGCGAAAATAACAATGCGTCAGAAACGACTGGCTGCCGGGCTATCCCGGACATCTGGAAGAGCTTAGAGGGGATGTCCCCCAACGTAAATAACGCATCGACGTCACTGCACATCTTGACTGATAAGCTACTCGTTTAGTTTACATACTGACAGAATGAAACCTTTTGGCAGCTGTCAGAAGCAATACAAACTGATCGAATTCTGCACTCCTTCTGAAGATTCGGTGGCAGACAGGCGCTCACACTCACAACATCTTAACAAGATATTACGAAGGCCTGATACCTTGACTCTGAAAGAGATACTATGTACATTGAATACAGATACATCAACTTCTGTTTAACAAGCATATCCATTCTCGTAATACTCAAAGAGAAATGTACGTTGACCGCGTCGCGTGCTCCTCCTGGGACAGACGGACGGACGGACGCCAGACCGATGCATTACGCTTATCGCTAGACGCGGCCAGCGTAATATTAGACGTCGTAAAGTGTCAAAAAAGGTGTCAAAGTTTTATCACTACAGACGTTGTGAACAAGGGAAGGTTCGTAATAAAATATTGACATTTCTCAGCAAGCAGTGCACGGTTCTCGTCCAACTATGCGTGACTAGCCGGACACTCCGCGACATCGGGCGGAATTTGAAGCCGGCTAGAAGAAGCCAGCATTCGCAGGAGTGCAAAGACCCACGACGGCAATGTTTTGTGACTCGTTACCTTAACCTTTGGCCTTTTTAATCCAAATTAAACGGGTTTCCAGGATTCGTCGTGGAACATTTCTACGTCAAGTTTGATGATCCTAGCTGCAACGGTTTTTGAGATATCGTGCGGATAAACAGACACACAGACAAACGGAGGTAAAAACCGTATCCCCCCGCGACTGCCGTCCGCGTGAGTACTGAACACCGTCCCACGGAGGGTAGAAGGCTGAGTCGACCTGGGTGGCTAGTTACATACCGAACTAAAGTGCCGCCTCCGGGAGTCGAACCCGGACACGGTCACCCATCCCAGTACTAACCGGGCTCAGCGTAGGTTAACCTTGTTGATCGAGACCAACGCGTTACCACTGCGCCAGTGCAGTGTAACAATGACGTACCTGGCTGTCTCCATGACAACGACCTGCTGTTTGCCGCACGTCGCCGTGAAAGTCTCGTCTTCACAGTATTCTTGCGACGTTGTCGACGACTCTGTATACACCGCCAGCAACTCGACGTGACAGAATAGAATACACAGCATAACACAACGTGACATAACGTAACAATTCACATGATCCCTGAGTGTCCTTCAAGGGCATTCACTAGCCCTTTTTTTCAAGTAAGGAAATGTAAAAACTTTAAGTCGTGTTAGTTCGATATCGCCGATCCGGCGTTAGCACGCAGCTTTTCCTAAACCTAATGATTCAATTAAATTTAAATAACGCGACGAATCTTTACCAGTCGGAGCTTCGTACAGTACGACATCATGCCCTACAACATGGAGATCGTATCGTGACCACGGATTACTGTGACGTCACTTCACCCTATCTATAATAAAGTCATCACTAAATATCTCCGGGACCTCTATTCTGCAGGATCGCCGCGATTTCTTTATAACGAAGCACAAAGTGCCATGAAGTATGCCGTGAGCAGATGAAAAAGTATCAACTTAGTGCTGACGTATCCAGTCTCGCGCACGTGCAAATCTCAGGTCAAGTTGCAGGCCAAAGAAGTTTCAATTCAAGTCTCATTTTTGGCTCTTATTTTTGGCTTAGTGACATAGTTAACGAAGTAATGGACTAAAATTTGCTGGATGCACTGCAGACTGTTTGAAGCATTAAAGGCAAAATGTACAATTACAGGGCAGCGTATATTCCACCCATCTTGACTTTGGGGGATTTTTAGTGATTGGCAAACTGCATGACGATCTTTTGGGAGAATATTCTGTTTTTATGGGGGAGAATTCCTTTTAAAGAAGCTCGGAATAAACAGTGGAATAGGATGATGGCTATCTAAGAGCATCGCGTGAGGAGAGGAGACTACAATTCATCACAACACGACGCCGGCCGTTTGGCAGGTGCGAGCTGGCGGCGCCGACAATCAGCCGGACCAAGTTTCCCGCGAGGGCGTCGGGCAGTCGCTATTATTCATGTTCTTCTCCGTCGCCGAGCAATTCCGACCGACATCGACACCTGTGCAGCCAGCGTCTCGCTTAATTTTCTCGACGACTAGCTTTGCATGGTAATTGCACTTCACGTCGCATCACCGCAGAGTCCGAGGCGAGCCAGACTGAACGCACAAATCTTTATAAAATTTACATAAGTCTATATGTAATAGAGACAAAAACCTCGCCCGAATTAAAAATAAATAAACTCGAAAAAGCTAACACTTATAAGAGCGCCACGACCCACGCCAGCAATGTATTTTTGTGCCTCGTGACCTTGATTTTTGACCTTTTGACCCCAAAACAGATGGTTTTCAGGAGTCACGGAGGAACATTCCTGTGTCAGGTTTGGTGACTCTAGTTGCGTCTTTTACGAGATATGTGCGGAAAAAAACAGACAGACAGACACATACATAAACGGCGCTGAAAAACGTACCCACGCCAATACCGTCGGCGTAAGTAGTAAATAAATAAATACTGTTTTACTAACGGCGATAATTCGTATGCGGCACAGAGGTAACAAGGTCTATATCGACATTACGAAAATCTTTATTCGCCATAAAACAAAGGTAAAACACAACACAAACACAAAAAGTCAGTCAGTTACTAATGTCATTCCGACTTACCTCCTCCATTTCCAACTCACCTATTTCTTCACCCATCACTTCTTCCTATTCTGATTCTCCACTCTGCACATCGATAACTCCCTCTCTCTTTCACTCCCGACTTAAAACCTACCTGTTTCATAAATTCTACCCTCGTAATTTCACTTCTTCCTCCCGGACTGCTTTCACGAAATATATTCCCTGGACCGTTTCTTCTGAGCTACTCGTTTTTGTCCGTTTCCCCGTGATTTGCACCCATATGTTAAGTATGGCGCCACACTACCTTGTGATTTATCATTAATCACAATGCATGTTCATTGTTCAGTGTGTCGCTAGTTTTCTGATAACAACATAATTTCACAAAGTAGTGTAGCGATGCCTTTGAAATGTGGCCGTAAATTTAATTGCTACGTTATACTAGAAATTTACCGCTCAGTGCGGCGGTGAAAGAATTTTGACAATCGATCAGCATCTGGCAAAGCTTTTGGCAAAAATATACACGCAGTGGCACTTTTTCGGGACACTGTGTATAATGCATAGGACTGGAAGCGGAAAATCGAATTAATCGTCAGCAGCAGCAGCAGTTTATGAGAAAACAGTTTGTTGCCTCCACGAGATATCTCACACGAGGCAAAATATCAACGTTTTGAGCATGCAGACGTTTAGTTTATAGTTTATCATATTTGGCTAATGCGCGTAAGCTGACGCGGCCAGCAGGTAGCATTGCACAGCAGAGAAGCAGCGATCGGGTCATTCTTGTCTGCACGGATTAGATTTGACATCGGCAGCCGCAACATCGGCAGTCGAGACTCGGGAAATAACAGCTGACGCGTGCGAGAGATTGTCGGCTTGCACAGCGTGGTGCTTGCTGCGCAGCATACGTACATCGCATGCTCGTTATCTGTCAGTCACTGAATCTCGGTAATTTAGCGATAAGTAACAGCGGCAGTCGCCGAACGATGCAACGCACTGTGCAGCAGCGTTGGATGGTATAGAATGCATGGTTGTTCTACAGTATTATTACTAGGCAGCCTCCGTTCAATTGCATTAGCTGACCTTTCGGCAACACACAGTGGGTAAACGTAGAACTTTGCAACCTGCCCGGTCGAACCGAAAGGATCTAAATTAAAGTAGAATAATTTTGATCTTTTTCTCGACAATGCTGTAAAAATTTTGTTAGCAATGATTCGCTGGCCTACAAAACAAGCATCAATATGTGTACTGATGGCCCTCTCATTTGCCGCAGTGATTATCAGTGTTGCCCGTATGCGTCGTAATATGAATGCCGTGGGCTAGAAAGACCTCTTAACATAGGAAATGACAAAGCCATTGCTTCCTTAGCCTAGTTATAAATACGACATAGACGTTAACTCCGATCACAGCAGTGTTATTTTCATGGCGGTGTGTCGTCGCACACTTTGACAAGCAGTGATAATGAAAGACTCGGTGGATGACGGATTAATATCGAGAACAGCGTCGACACTTGCGTTCGCTATACGACGTTGTCTAGGCGACGATGAAGTCCGGGAAGGTGATGGACTGCCGAAGCCGCTCAGGGAGAAATACATCGACTGACGAAGCTTTCATAACAGCGGCGATTATTGCCAATATCGCCGTGTCTACCCTTGATCCAGTCGACGTTGCTGCATGCCCAATCTCCTCCCGGCAGCCGTCAGCGGCGACTGGTCTGGTCTGCCTGTCGCCAGCAGCAGAAGCCGCGCGACAACGGCGTCGGACTTAATTGCATACAGCAGTAGCGTCTTCGTTAGTTAACTATCACCGGCGAGTGACGGGTCCAAGAGGTGGCGTCGCCGGCGGCTATTGTGCTGCGCAGAGCGCGGCCCTGCGTGGCGGCGCCGTTCGACCGACCCCGGCGAGACGCCGGCGGGCTCGTCGGCGCAACGGCGCGCCGGCCGGCAGCCGCGGGGATTCGGAGTCTGCCGAGCGCCGCTTGCATCTCTGTCATCGTTATCTGGTGCATCGCGCGCGCTCGTATCGTTGTCGGCGACCTCGTCGCCGGCATCACGGCGCGGTGCGCCTGTTTATCGGCGAACTGACGTGCACTGACCGCCCGGCGACCCTGCGAGGCGGGCGATACGGCTCAGCGCACCTGCTATTCGCAGAAATAACCAACACGATTCCGTCAATAATTGATTTCTGACGCACATCTTCGCTCGAGAACTCAACTCACTCCGGATTTATTGCGTGCCACTGCTTCTGTGGTTACAATAAGTCTCAAACTCTACTTGTACACGGTTAACCCACTTCAGCTCAGTGTTCCCAAATTAGTTACACTAATTTAGGGATTCAACACCAGGCTGGCTAACCGATCGTTTTTAGTTTCTGACTTTCGGGCAACCTGGCGCTCAACCCTGAGTGCCAGAGTGCCCGAAAGTTAAAAACTAAAAACGGTCGGTTAGCCAGCCTGGCATCGAATCCCTTAGTCACTGTCCCCATTTTGAAACTCTGCGCAAAAGTGGGCTAATTTACTGTTATAATAATGCACGCCGCAGACTGCTTTTAACATTATAACAGTCTGCTATATTATGCACATTTCGATAAATATACTATAGATATATTGATATGCAAATCAGCTAGCAAAACTGTTGATTCCATTTGCTCTAACAACATTACAACATCACTATGACTTTAACTGGTCGGTCTATACAGACAATCATCATCATCATCATCATCATCATCATCATCATCATTAACGGCAATCGCGAGAAGTAGACTGAACACGGCTTCATCACATCAATTAGCAAAAACGTAAAATGTTAATGCAAAACTGTGAATTTAAAATAGTCAGTAAACATGAAAAGCGATACTAAATGCGAGTTTTCAGCAGCTTTCTGGTGTGTACAAAATGTAATCCAGCGTGGATGCTTTTCAGACACAAAATTATCAGTCCCTGTTGTCAATGACCATCTGACGGATTAAAACCAAACGCCGCATGGTCGGCTAAAACGAGTTACCGACCCCGTCGAATTAATACGTTCACACAGTCAGACGAACAGCACCGACCGACATAATCATAACTAAATCATTCGTTCCTCACAAGCCTGATTGCTTCATCGCCTGCTTTCATCGCGCCTTTTATTCTATTCTTCTCTCTCGCGTCGTCTGAATACATTATTTACACGTGAATCGCGCGCGTGGCACGTCATAACGCATTTCGCAATCGCCTCGTCGCTGGCTCCGACTAATAACCGCGGCCGGCCGGCCGGACGCAGCACCTCCGCAGAAATATATCGGATTAATTTATTGAATCGCAAATTAATATCGATCGCTGGAATTGTGCGGTGGGTGCGGCGTCGGTGCAACGCACAATCGCGTCATTATCTGACGGCGAGAATTCGACACGCCGAACTGATCGCGATCGCTGCCGTCGCCCGCCGACCTCCGGTACATTCCACCCGACGGGACGGGAAAAATGCAAGATTGGAACTTGACGGACCAAATCTCACAAGATATTTGTTATATCCAAGCAGTGGCGGCTCTACAGCGCATAGTGACTCTACTGAATTTATATGCGCTATACAAAAA
>Ga0209780_1001764_pt1 | contig 14685 bp, 8 predicted proteins | sample WorMetexBAHAMAS2_FD_187384 | JGI IMG/M metagenome (GOLD analysis project Ga0209780, IMG submission 187384) | Marine gutless worms symbiont microbial communities from Max Planck institute for Marine Microbiology, Germany - Inanidrilus exumae... | ecosystem: Host-associated > Annelida > Digestive... | reverse complement strand
CGGCAGCGTTACAGACGACAACGACAGACGCCAGCGAGCAAAACGATTACTGTCCCATTAGGCGGGCCAGTAATAAACAATTTATCAATATAGCAAAGTTTAGCGTATAGGTCTACTCATAGTCTGTATGGCGGATGCTATCGTAGTATAGCTATATAGTATGCTCCATTGTTAGCGTGCGCATAAACTTACAGACTCTTACGATATACAAAAAGGTAAAAAAAAATTGACGAAAGGCCGCATCGCAGTTCGTGCAGTTATTGAGTACGGACTAATTCCTTTTGCTGCATACACAGCAGCAGAGACTGCCAATGCTTTTCATGGGGCCAGACTACCCCAAAATTGCCCAATATCGTGGGGATGCAGTAGCTGCATGGAGTGTTGAGAGAGTTGAGTGGGTTTTGGGAAACACTGGCGTAATACCGGCTGAAATGCGATAATTATTAGGGGCCGGTATGGTAATCGAAGCCTTGTTGCACATAGCCCTACGGCATATCTCATTCGTATACTCAGATATGGGCTCATCACTTCGCCTAATACGCTCCACAAGAGTACGAAACTATCTAGTTCTGTCGCCTAGATCTACATCAATATTATCGTTCATTAACTCTTTCACTGCTGCTGTCGACAAAGTCGACTGCAGGGGCAGAGTGCAGCGACGTCACGTGTCGACAATAGTCGTAGTAGAGTTTATTCAACTTTGTGGTCAAATAGCACAATAAAGCAGTACAATAGAAATTACACAAAACATACAATGCAAAAACATCAAAAACAAATTGGATGGTGATCGGTGATAAAATGCTTATGAAGTTTGGTAATGGGCAAGGGCGTAAGAAAAAAATGTGTGGTATTTTCTGGTACGGCTGGGGAGGCGTGGAAATTTGTTTGCAGATCTTAATCGAGTTGTAATTATAGGATCCCGAGGGGTAGGTAAAAGGGTATGAAGACAAGATGAGGATTGTAAGATTGATGTAAAAAAACTTGCGAGAGAGCTGTTCTCGACGGTCAACGAGGCTAGGAATGCTGGCACAGTATAATGCATTAGTATAAGGCATATCATTAGCGTATGTGTAGATGATCGTAAGAGCTCTTCTTTGGATGGCTTCAATTTGGTCAATTTGTGATTTGGAGAGTCGACGGGTTAACAGAAATGAAGTACAGTGTAGTGTTACATCTACCATATATTCAGCACCGGGGAAAAGTAATAAATTTGAATTCAGCATTAAAGAGTTAATATTCAGCTGTTACCTTTAGTTGGTGACGTTGGCGTCGAAATGGTTCTGTACGCATAGGCCTACAATAATTTCGGATGGTACCGGTATCTAATCGAGCAAAACTCATTCGTATTAAACAAATTTGCCCAACTCTACTGCGTAGTTCTGAGCAATTATTATCTCTCACACAATGTGCAGGCTGCCTTCATCACGGAGGAGACAAGGGGTAAGAAAAGAAATAGGTAAATTAAAAAGGGGCCGAGTCTATAGTAATTGCATACGCACAATACGGGCATTGACTGCGTTGATCAATAATACTGTATCTCCCTATTTCACTGCGTTAGTCTTACCGCGCGACATTGTATGCAAGCGCGATACAAGGTGTCGAGACGTGTTTGTCTGTCCAGTTGTCTGTCACATTTTGCAAATTCCTACTGTCTGCCCGTTCGTGTGATGCAATCATGCATTTACCCCGTTCATACCCGATTGTGGCGCCTTTGTCCGAGCGTGTTAATATTTTTCTTCCCAGACTTTACTCCAACACCCCTAAAGAAGCCTAAAGCTTTGATGAATCCCCGAAGACTGATATCTTAAATGCACTTACATTGTTATTCCAATATTAAGCCACGTTGCAGAAATAGCTCCTCTCCGGAACACGCAGCCAGCAGGGGACTTCGCCTGCTGAAGCACAGCAAATAGGCTTATCAGAAAAGAAAAAAAATCATTTTAGCTCTGTGCTACTTCTCAGCGCCTCATTCACGCCTTTCTACACGTGTAACTTTGTTGAATGAAGTCATCTGCGTTAATGTTTTAACACCCGTCTTAATGAAGACTGTAGGCATACGTAGTTCTGGTGCATAGCACCTGCTGCACGCGGCATTACTTTATATTATATTTTTATATTTTACATTTAATTCAGTAGCAGGCTCGAAGCCCATGAATAATTATACAATGAACATAAAACATACAAGAACATACTAAAAATACCAAAAATACTACAACTACTAAAAATACTGGTGCGCCAACTCTTAAAAAGTGGCGATAGCATGCATATATCGGATAATAAAAAAGTCTGCACAAGAGCATTATCACAATTGCACCACAAAGAGTAAATGCTTTTACGAATAACAGCCGAGAATGAAGGAATATTATGAAGTACAATAGGCGTGATGCACTGCACCATCTGGGTTCATTGAGCAAGAATCTAAATGCGTCACTATACGCTACAAGTAATTTATTAAGTCAATATTGAAACATAGAGCACCACTGTGAACAGCCATAGATGGGTGTACAGAAGGCTTTAAACAACAAAAGCTTTGTGCACAAAGAACTCGAAGAAAATTTACGCACTACACCATTAGCCCTAGCATAAGGCGACCTTGTTTGTCTCATAACATCCGCATCATCACATTCATCAGTCAACCTCGAGTTAATAACATGTTCTAAATATACATTGTCTGTATACGGCAATGAAAAAAAAAACACAAATGAAAGACTGGTTGAGAAACAGTACCACCTTTAGAATGTACAATCAAACATTGTTATGTTGTGTTTGCATTGTTCTTTGGCGTTTTGTTGAAGTAATGTCGCTCAAGAGCTTTATGAATGGTGCTTAAGTTCAGTCGCTTGAGACTTCAGAACTGTCGCTTACATCCCTATGGAAATAATACCTTGGCGTTTAGGTCCTTTGAGAATAAAAATTAAAACTGCAAAAAAGTTCTTTACAAGTAAAAATATGTTCTGAAAATTTTATGAGAGATGGGTAATTAGGTGTAGGAACATAATTTGAAAAAAAATTAAAATGAGGAAAATGTCGCTTAAGACCTTTCAGCACATAACAGTCGATATTTTCCTTTCAGATCCTATCAGTACCGCAATGATGAATGCTGTTGCACTCGCCTTTTAGGTCGACTCCTCCGAGTCGACCTTAGGTCGACTCCTCCGAGTCGAGCTAATAAAGTGGGCCTCAAATGTCCGTCAGCCCGTTCGTAAGTCCGTCTGTACTCTGTACGTCCGTCCGTCCGTCCACAAAAACGTTCTTCGATTTTAATGAAATTTGGTACGTAGGTAGACGTCGATGAATGATGCATGTTTGGGGCGCCATTCACATTACTTGAACGGCTGAACCTAAAGTCGTCCAATTTTGTACACAGGCAGGCTATATCAATTCTATCAAGAGTATGACATATCACCAACCAAAGGGGCGCGTTATATGGTCACGTGACTGTTTTAAAATTCTGCCGTTTGTCGTGATGCAGCGCGTCGCGCGGGTTAGTCAGCGACGAAGTGTGGCCACTGTGGCCACTAGTCTACCGTTAGTGACGATAATACCTGATACCACTAGAATGAGAACATAAAGCGGTCGATCTGGTTGTATGTTTCGATGCAAAATTATCTTTTAGAGAGCATATAGCGGGCCTACATGCTAAAATGAATAAAGCATTATTATAATAATGTTGGGCATAAAAAAGCGCAATTTTATGTACCTAACTGTTCCCACTTTTGTTCTCATGTATAACAGTATGGTTAGATTTCATTTGGATTATTGTGCTTCAGCTCCGGCACCATATAGAAATGAGTAAGGAAGTAAGTAAGTAAACATAAATTTCTGGCCTAAATAACAATGTTACAACAAGGACCACCATAACGATGCCTGATAAGCATGTCAGAGAATTACGTGTGGAGACATAGAAGTACCGGAAAAGATACTGTACAGAAAAAAACCAACAAAATTCTGCCATCACTAAAAATGCCTTACAGTAAAAGACTAAAAACTTGTCAGATACCAACTTTACATTATAGGCGTATAAAATGGGATATGATAGAAACTTATAAGATAATTACTGGAAAGTATCATGCATGTGTTGCACCGACCATGGTCATAGGAAGTATGCATATAACAAGGGGAAATGACCTGAGACATCAGAAATCTCATGTCAAATACGACTTTAAAAAGTTTGCTTTACAAAGAGGGTGGTAAATACATGGAATAGCTTGCCAAACTGGGTTGTGTCTGCTAGTACTACTATAATACGTTCAAATCTCGACCACATAAATTTTGGCAAAATCAAGACCTTATGTATAATTTTAAGGCACAGTTGCACGGAACTGAAAGTTGTAGTATATAGTTGTATACAAAGAATCTTAGCAAGTTATAGTGTTGTAAGTGGCATCAGGATGCGGATATAGAGGTTCCGGCCTGCGCTCGACTACTCAGTCTACGTCTACGTCATGTTTACTTCTTTTTAATTTCGCATGAAGTCTCATATGTACAGCCGATTCGCTATATGTGACGATTTTATTTCCGCAGATGAATGTTTGTTATTTTTGTGTGAGAAATTTCGATTGTATTGTATTGTATCACCATGTCGACAGACAAAGGTGCATCGATAATTATATTTACCGGAAAATATGTCGTTCTGCTGTATTATTTACCGTACCCATGAAGTCTGAGTAGTGATTGGCATTTGGCCAGCCTCAAATATTCTTAGATTATTTTACTTATAACTATGATTAATTCTTATAACACACGTACTAAAGAGTGTCTGGGTCTAAAGACTAAATTTCCGGGTTTGATCATAAATCAGTCATCAACGTGGAATGATCACATATCTATTGTTAAGCAGAAAGTGTCAAAAAGCATTCGTAAATTGTACGCTGCGTGAAAATTCACGCAACGCAATACCATTGTTTATGCTACGCACTGTGAAACTATTTTTAGTCGTATTTAACTATTCTTCGTTGACTGTACACACGGCCCAAAAATAATCAAACACACAACTCTATTGTTTCTTTCTTTCTGTTATGCCCCCACAAGACCTAACTTTTTTCGTATATATATCCCCACAAAAATCCCTCTTTCAACGATACAGTATGAACTTACTATCGAATTATTGTCAGCAAACGGGTAAAAAGTCAGAAAACGGGAAAAGCGGCCCACCCATGAACCCCGCGACCACACTTCAGCAAATTTTTTTTATTATTGCGATACAACCTTTTATGGGTGTCAACGAAATGCGTGTAAAAATATTACCATTACTGTGTCGGTTAGGGTTAGTGTTACGGTTAGGGTCAGTTTAGTTTGATTTGGTTCGCAGTAACAGTTTTGGTGGCATCAGGTGTCGCCATCTGCCATGTATAGCCAAATTTTCACGCTTCGTATCGTAAACAGTGAATTGCGTTCCGTGAATTTTCACGGTAGCGTTCCGTGAACATTTTCACGCTGCGTAGAGTAAACACTGGATTGCGTTCTGTGAATTTTCACACTTCGTAACACTTTCAACTGCTGGTCTGGTTTTCAGGGCCAATATGCATCATCATGCCAAATGCTGGTCCGATGTGTCAAACCACTGCTGAGATATAGTAATTTTTAATTTTTTTTAGGATGTTGGCCTCCGCCATCTTTGATTTCTTTAAATTTAAAATTTGTAAGGGCCGAACTGCGTTATACTGTTAAATTTCGTGAAACCACTGAAACTGCAGCTGGGATATGGCGATTTTTTGATTTTTCAAAATGGCGACCGCCGCCATGTTGAATTTTTGAAATTACAATTTGTAACTGTGGGACGCATCATAAGTGTCGAATTGCATCACTGTGCCAAATTTCGTGGCGATCGGTCAAACCGTTGTTGAGATATCTCAATTTTGGATTTTTCGATGATGGCGGCAGCCACCATCATGGATTTTTAAAATTTTTGCAATCGGAACGGTCAAGAAGGACAAACTGCGTAACTGTGCCAAATTTTGTCGAAATCGTTCAAACCATGGCGGAGATATGTCAGTTTTCGACTTTTCAAAATGCAGGCCGCCGCCATCTTCAATTTTCAAAATTTCTAATTTTTAATGGTCAAGAGGGTCGAACTGCATGAGCGTGCCAAATTTCGCCAAAATCAGTTAAACGATGGCTGAGATATGACGATTTTTCAATTTTTCCAAGATGGCGGCCGTCCGCATTTGTAATGCGTGTGTCGGGACCACCCACTAAGGGCATTTGGTGGTCTTTATCACTGTGCAAAATTTTGGTTGTAATCGGTGCAGTAGTTTTGATAATATGCACATTTTTGATTTCACGTGTTTGGCTTGAAAACATCTATTCATGCCCCAACATTTTTTGGGGTTTTTGACCCCCTAAATGGGGAGCAATGTGAAGAAATCCCAAAAAGGCACATACTTGCGCGAGTTCGCGTTGTTTGAGCCACCATGGGTGAAAATACGTCGACGGGTCTGAATTGTAGGTCTGTTCCCAAGAAAGGCATAAATAACAATAATTTTGGTTTGGCCCAGAAGCCCCCCGTGCACGGATATGACCTAATTTCGCGCAGCCATAGGGTCGCCGCCGTAGTCACCTGTGAATAATTTTTTGGTGATCGGTTGAGGGGTGTCGATTCTGTAGGGGGTCGAAAATTGCCTTTTCCCGTTGACAAAGCCAGACGCCATTAACACAGGGCTGGTGCTACCGCGCAGCCTGTGATAAGTACTATGGCTACTACTACTACTACTACTACTACTACTATTACTACTACTGTACGTCATTGATCTGCCCGAATGGCATATAAAAAGTCACAAGTGATTAAGGTTGATCGCCGATCTGTCTCAATCAATGTCTACTAACTGTTTGAATAAATCTGTGATCTACATCAATAGATTTTTTCAGAGATGGGGTTGCATGATCTCTCTCTCTCTCTCTCTCTCTCTCTCTCTTTCTCTGTGTGTGTGTGTGTGTGTCTGTCTGTCTGTTCATGAGCCCTTTAAAATAGCTGAACTGATCGAGATACCACTTGAGGGGCTGATTTGGACAGAACTGTGGAACTATGTATTAGATGGTGTCGCAGTTTCGGCAGTCAAGAGCAATTTTGTAGGTTGTTTGGCCCATTGAAAAACATTGGCAGTCAGTGCTGCGATGCGGCCTCATGACAACTTAATTTGGGCATTTGTTGTTTATGTAACGCCTTGGTTTTCACCGTCATTTAATTTTTCTGCTTCTGAATCTCTGTAAGTCAGCTGTTACTGGATATGCCAAAATGCATCAAAATTATCTAAGCAGTGCCTTAGTACAACGAAAGAAATCGAGCTGGTGCCACTACAGTGGTGAAATATAGAACCTTTGTGCACACAGAAGATGGGCCGATACACAGATAGCTCTACTTTTAGATGGCATATAACTTTCCCCAGTTTCTCTGTGTTGCAATTTGCAAAATTAGAAAAACTGACATCACAAGCTTGTCAGACTCGTCGAGATCTGTCAGATGGTGTAAAAACTGAAAACCGGAAACAGTTTGAGATAGAACCTTTGTGCACGAAACCGTTGATATTTTATACCGTTTCTGAGATATAGAGAGATGAGAGATATTAATCAAAATAGCGAATATTTTCAATTCCACATGCGTTGCTCGCCCCCAATTGGAATGCCCAGTGGAATTTCATCAAGATAATTGGTGTCAATGTTGCAGTAAGTAGTTTGCAGCAAGCTAGTGGGCAGGCTGGCTTTCTGCTTCTGATTTATTTTTGGTGGGAATGTTTAGGGAATCGCCATAGCTGGTTTAATATCTTGGCTAAATGAACATCACGTGCAAAAAATCGTCAAAATTGTCTACTAGTTCCTTAGTATGACTTCAGAAATAGCACATATACTTCAGCGTGACCTTTATTATAAATGAATAAATAAATATATGTCCAATAATTATAAGTGTTGTAATCAAGCTGAAAGAATGTTTAGTGTCACAGCCAGACATGTACACTTCATAAGTAGTGCTATCTCAGAAATGGTGCACTTTAGACATGTTTACCATTAGGAAGTGATATAAGGCATGTTAAAAATTGATTAGGACCATTTCACAACTGATTTTTAAGTGAGTCTATCATTATGAACAGTAAGATAGCCTATAATTAATGCAACAGGTTTTTCACAGTGCCTGTGCGAAACCTGATATCTTGTCATTTGAAGTGAAAATTTTCAAGTGCAGCTACATTCTGTCTGTTTACATTTTTTGTGCTATCTTCTTTACTTACTGAGTTTACTACACACGACATCATTTGTAGTGAATTTAGTAAATGTGTGGTTTCTCTGCTTCTCAGAGATTCGTGTTTTTTTGTTCATGTGAAGCAACTTTGTCATATTTCTTTGTTGCTGCATTGTTTTACAGGTAACATCGTCTTTGTTGTGTTGTGCATGTGCAGGGAGTTCCTTGGAGCTTGAAGCTGCAGGTAAACGCAGTGACATCACTGAGCATTCACGCAATGACAAGCGAGGACTGTGTGACAAATGGTTTAAAACGAAGAAACACTTGACCACACGCATAAATTTACACGTTGGAGGAAGCAGGTATTCATGTAGTGAGTGTGAGAAACGTTTCTCGTCGCCACAAGCCTTGTGTGTTCATGTGAATATTCATACAGGTAAATACAAGTGCACAGAATGTGGCAAATGCTGTAAAAGTGGCTCAGACCTGACAGTACATAGGCGAAGTCATTCCGGAGAGAAACCGTTTGAATGTACTGATTGTGGCAAACGATTTATAACACCAGATAACCTTGAAGTGCACAGCAGAATTCACAGTGGAGAAAAACCATGTAAGTGTACTGTTTGTGGCAAACGATTTGCACAGTCAGGTAACCTTTTAGTGCACAGCAGGGTTCACAGTGGAGAGAAACCGTTTGAATGTACTGTTTGTGGCAAACGATTTGTAGACTCAAGTCACCTTAAAGTGCACAACAGAACTCACAGTGGAGAGAAACCGTTTAAATGTGCTCTTTGTAGCAAACGATTTGCACAGTCAAGTAGCCTTAAAGTACACAGCAGACTTCACAGTGGAGAGAAACCGTTTGAATGTACTGTTTGTGGTAAACGATTTACTCAATCAGGTAACCTTGTTAAGCACTGCAAAGTTCACAGTGTAGAGAAACCATTTGAGTGTAAATCACACAGTGAAGGTACTTGGTTCACGTGTGACATTTGTAAGAAGAAATTCAGCCGCAAGGTGCACCTTACGAGACATGTGCTTCGACATGAATGTGAGAAGATGTGTGCCTCCCGTGAAGGTCCAGCTACTGCATTGAATGCTCATCAGAATGCACATTCAGATTTTAAACAGTTTTGCTGTGGTAAATGTGGTAAATATTTTAAATACAAAAATGATGTAATTCAACACTTTGAGGGATGTTCTGATGATAGACTGGGTATTATCAGTCTTTTTAAACCACGTGTATATAAGTAATCGCAGATTACGGTCACACACCACTTTGTTAATGGTCATAAGAAAAGACTAGAAAGTGAATTTTGACTTCTACAAAATTAAACATGTGAAATATTAAAACACTGAGAGTTGATTACAAACACTGAATGAAATGATATGCTGTCACTACATATTTTTCTCAGCCTCGTCCAATGCTTGTATATTAATCGCTTTTGCATGTTCGTCGACTCAGAATGACTCATATTTGAAATGGTATTTTTGTGTTGAGTTGGATGTTGATGGCTGTTCGCTCCGTGACTTGCGTTGCATGACAGAGAAGTTACATGTATTGTTGCTAGGGATTGCAATCCCGGAATTCTTTTCCAGTCCCGGGATTTCGAGATTGAAAAATGCCAATCCGGGATTGATTCCGGGATTTTGGACTGGTAAAAATTTCCTTTAACAGTCTTGTTTTGGTCTCATGATGAGTTCTTGAATCTTGATCTATCTGCTGGAGTCCTGTTTTGACATATTATTATGTGAATAATTGTAAACATTTTTACCTTTCTAGTTTCTTGTCGTATGATACAACTTCACCATTATTTAATGTAAAGCGGAATTTACTAATTTTTATCAAGATTCAAGATTGCAATGTTTTTTTGTGTTTAAAGTCGTTACAATTATTAAATTTAGTGCAATAATAGGCCCATTGTTACTGATAAATTCATCAAACTAGATATTTCTATAGGTATTTCATACAAATATCCTGTAGGCCTATTACACTCTTGCGCTAATCTTACAATTACCGGTAGTCTAACATAGGCAAATGTACGAAACTCTGAAGTCAGCTTTTGAGTACGATCGCTGCGAAAAAAAGTCCGAAGAAAGCATAAGTTATCGAGTGTGGCCCCCTCCCCTCCTCACTGGGGACTGAGAAACGCATCAAAGAATGAGTAAATGCATAATTTTATTTTTAAAAGTACTAAAAAGACCGTTAAATAAATAAATTTTGTTGTTAATCCCGAAATTTCGGGATTGAGTGCAGCTCAATACTAATTGTTGCTTAAACAGGTTTTGTGTGAGTTCTCTGATGCCTGTAATAATGCTGATATTAATTATGATAATAACTGTGTAGAGTGACACAATACAGTATTCGCCCGAAGAGCTTCACTATTTGTGCACAAGCTGTTTACGTTCTGCATTTGACGATGTTTAGTGTCACATGTCTGCGACTGGGTGATATCAGCATTATCTGTTACGTTACTTATTTTTATTTTCTAATTCTGTATGCTTTTCTAACATATATTGGTTGCCAGGCAGCACCAGCACTGCAGCGTACTATTGCTTTTAATACGCAATATTGGACATTGCCGTAAATTTGGGTAGGTACGTTTCCTGTACTGAGCTTATAGCCTAGGAGAAAAACTTTGAAATTTGAATTGATTCTAGCGGTAAAACTGGAGACTGGATATCTCGTAATGCGTCAATTTGGTAGTGAATTTCCGACGATCTGTAATCATTGCAGTAACGCACAGATAATTACTGGAAAATATCATGCATGTGTTGCACCGACCCCCATGGTCATAGCAAGTACGCATATAACAAGGGGAAATGACCTGAAACTTCAGAAATATTATGTCAAATACGACTTATGGAAATTTGGTTTTGTAAATAGGGTGGTAAATACATCCATGGAATAGCTCGCCAAACTGGTTTGTTTCTGCTAGTACTACTAATACATTCAAATCTCGACCAGATAATTTTGACAAAATCAAGACCTTATGTATAATTTTAAAGCACAGTTGCACGAAACTGGAGGTCGTAGCATAGTTGTATACAAAGAATGTTAGCAAGTTATAGTATTGTAAGCTTGTATTAAGTGATCAGGATGCGAACGCCGTCTGCGCTCGTCTACTCCATGCACAGATGTCTCAACTCATGTTTACTTCTTTTTAATTTTGCGTGAAGTCTCACTTGTACAGCCGAATCGCTTATGTGTGACGATTTTATTTTCGTAGATGATGTTTGTTAGTTTTGTGTGAGAAATTTCGATTGTCTTGTATTGTATTGTCTACGTGTTTAATACATACGCATACACCGAAGTCACCATGTCTTCAGACAAAGGTGCATCGATAATTATATTCACCGGAAAATAAGTCGTTCTGCTGTGTTATTTACCGTGCGCAGGAATTCTGCAGTAGTGATTGGCCATCCTCGTATATTATTAGATTATTTTACTCATAAACACATGTTTAATTTTTATAACACGTACTGAAGACTGTATGGGTCTAAATTTCCGGGTGTAATTATATAATAAATATAAAAAACTGTCGTTTTATAACAACGTGCAAGGCGCATAACTGGCACATATAAAACAGCAAAAAATTCTTTTTGGCACGTCAAGGGCCGTGGATATAATACACAGTTCTTAGTGTTGCTTGGTACTGTAGTGCACTTATGTATAACTATCATGTTGAATTATTCATCCATTTTTTGCATTATTGTTATGTTTCACAAAGCCATAAAAGCTGTCGTACGTCGTGTTTGCATCTACGAAATATATCTGTCTCAGTTCTCTACCTTATTTTGCATCTTTACCCAGGTTCTGAAATCTCTGTAATATGACCGTATTCGTAAGTGCATATGGGATGGGTGTAACACCCACACGCTGTGTGAAAAGCCTGCAGGTGCAACACACATGAATCAATGATTTATTTTCATAATCCACAGCTTGCCCTGAATGGCAACCCTATACCAGTCGTAGAGGAAGTAAAATTATTAGGCGTAATCTGAGTATTAATCTAGATTAAAAAACTACAGTATCTTGTGTCCCTAACGTACGCTACTCGAAAACTAAATTTACAGAAGCTATTAACGTGTTACGTGTTGACGCACACACCTCTTGGGGTGCTGATCGGCAAACTCTGTTACATCTATATAGATTGCTGATTCGATCAAAATTAGATCACGGCTGAATTGTATATGGCTCTGAAAGTCTTTCTTGCTTACAAATGCTGGACTTTGTTCAGGCACTTCAGCAGTATGTTGTAGACAAAGTGTACATACACACTAAGAGGTGCACAATAAACGTGCACCGGCTCGGAAAATATATCAACAAATGACGCACCAAATAACGTGCACGGCGTATGCATTTTTTCTAACGACGCAATGCGCGTGCATGGTGAAGTCGTGCACGACGTGTGACATTCTTTTATCATTTATTCACCGTGCACGCACATGGCAGTTAACGTTTACCTGCCATGTGTACCGTGCACATGAAGATCGGAAAGTGTACCTGGCTTGTAATTTCATCTGTCTTTTTGAAAACGAAGGATTTCTCAACGTCACAGCCCATCACATACACCGTCAATGTGGTATCTCGAAAACGCTGCCAGATAGAGTCGTTATTACTGTTGACCACTAATAGAAAGTGATATATGGCTTATCGAATGGAGGCAATTCCGATGAGCGATGACCTTGAGTGACTGGCAAGGTCATTTCCTACTATGAACGATTTAAATGCGATTTTTCATAAAGCTATGCAGATTTCAAGTTACATAGCGCATCGCTGCGACAGCCGAGCCTCTTGTAATAATTACTATCTCAATGCCTTCTGTATGTCATTGTTGCTTTGTGACTGTTAGAGTTTATTAAAGCAACTACTACTACTGTACGTCATTGGCGATCTACCTGAATGGCGTATGAAAAAAAAAATGATTGAGGTTGATCGCCGATCTATCTCAATCATTGTCTAGTAACTCTTGGAATAAATCAGTGATCTACTTTATCGATTTTTTCACAGATGGGGTTGCATGATCTGTCTGTGTGTGTGTGTGTCTGTCTGTCTGTTGGTCACGTTCGTCAGCCCTTTAAAACAGCTTAACCGATCGAGATACGACTTGAGGGGCTGATTTGGACAGAACTGTGGAACCGTGTATTAGATGATGTGGCGATTTCTGCGGGCAAGGTCAATTTTGTGGGTTGTTTGGCCCATTGAAAGACATTGTCAGTCAGTGTTGTGATGCGGCCTCATGCCAAATTAATTTGGGCATTTGTTGCTTATGTAACGCCTCTGTTGACCCGTTTTGACCGACATTTAATTTTTGCTGTTTCTGAATATCTGTAAGTCATCTCTTATTGGATATGCCAAAATTAATATTAAATTATCTAAGCAGTGCTTTAGTACAACGAAAAATCGCGTTGGTGACACTAGACTAGTGAAATTTAGAACCGTTGTGCACACAGAAGATAGGCCGATGCGCAGATAGCTCTACTTTGAGAAGGCATACAACTTTCTCTGTGTTGCAAAATTAGAAAAACTGATGTCACAGGCTTGTTGGGCTCGTGGAGATCTGTCAGATGGGTGTAAAAACTGAAAACCGGAAACAGTTTGACATAGAATCTTTGCACACAAAACCGTCGATATCATTTCATATTAGTCTTCCATAATAAGCATATTCTTATGTTATACCGTTTCTGAGATATAGAGACATATTAGTCAAAATAGCGAAAATTTTTAATCCCATGTGCGCTGCTCGCCCCCAATTGGAATGCCCAGTGGAATTTCATCAAGATCGTTGGTGTGAGTGTTGCAGTAAGTAGTTTGCAGCAAGCTAGCGGGCAGGCTGGCTTTCTGCTGCTGCTGCTGCTGCTGTGTGCACAGCACTGCAGCATAATCTGCATGAAGGCTAGCAGAGACATGGTAACAGAATGCCGTTTTCTGCTCATGATTTATTTTTGGGGGGAATGTTCAGGGAATCAGCATAGCGGGTTTAATATGATCGTGAAATGAACACCATGTGCAAAAAAATGTCTACTAGTGCCTTAGTATGACGACAGAAATAGCATATATACTTCAGCATGACCTTCATTATAAATTAATAAATAAATATGTGTCCTATAATTAGAAGTGTTGTAATCAGGCAGAAAATATGTTCAGTGTCACAGCCAGACACGTACACTTCATAGCACTATCTCAGAAACGGTGCACGATAGACGTGTTTACCATAGATGACTATTAGGAAGTGATGTAAGGCCTGTTTTTTACTAACCGTATTGTAGATCTCTGGAACTGTTTACCGAATGAAGTTGTTTCTGTCCAATCATTGCACACATTCAAATATAAAGTCTCTTGCTTAAATTTGTAGTATTTTTTGTATTTTCTGGATGTGTTCTGTACGGGTGACTGGAATTTGCAGGAGTGGAAAATGACCGATCAGCAAAAAACAGGGGGTGGAATTTGCAGGACTGGAAAATGACGGACGAAGTCGCAGGGGTGAATTTGCAGGACTGGAAAATGA
>Ga0209780_1001763_pt1 | contig 14688 bp, 10 predicted proteins | sample WorMetexBAHAMAS2_FD_187384 | JGI IMG/M metagenome (GOLD analysis project Ga0209780, IMG submission 187384) | Marine gutless worms symbiont microbial communities from Max Planck institute for Marine Microbiology, Germany - Inanidrilus exumae... | ecosystem: Host-associated > Annelida > Digestive... | reverse complement strand
GAACATTTCTGTGTCAAGTTTGATGATTCTAGCTGCAGCGGGTTTTGAGATACTATGCGGAAAAGCAGACAGACAGACAGACAGACAAACGCAGCTGAAGACCCTACCCCTGCGACTATATAGCGCAGGCGTGAGTAACAAGATTGTGCGGTATTTTGTAACCCGTCATCGCGTGAGCTTTCACACGTTTTGTGTCCTTTTGACGTAAACATTTACGGACAGGACGGATGGATGTCTCGTGCTTAGATGGAGCCGCCGGTGGCGACCGTACTCGACACAATTGTACGACCGCCATCGACCGTTGATGGTACGAGCGACTACGCAACCGCCAGTAGACGCACGTCCATCTGTACATCAATCACTTCCGTCACCGACTTCGCACATTCCACGGTCAGCATCAATCAGCTTAAAACAAGCTACTGTATCTGTATCAGTAGATAAGTTGAAGTGTAGAAAAAGGTAAAAGCTTCCAATACTCGTTACCGAGCGTTGGGCCCGGAGCTGATCCCGGTGTACAGGCAGTCAGCCCGCAGATGACCATAAGTCATCCACCCGGCAGTAGGCTGTCATTACTTACCGCCAGGCCTGCGGTTACCTTCCCAGCCTCAGAGTATCACCGCCCCTTGGCCGGTACCAAGTTTTACTGTTTGGTGACAGAGGCACATAGGTGTGAACAACTTGCCCAAGGTTGTTATGCAGCTTTTGCCCTGAGTAGGATATGAACCCACGACCTGTTGATCGCAAGTCCAACGCTCTATCCATTGCGCCACCGCGCCACTTAGGGTGAAGTGGCGTCACAGTAATCTATGGTCATGATACGAACTCCATGCTGTATGGCATGATGTCGTACACTATGAAGTTAACTGGTGATGATTTGTCGCATTATTTAAATAAAATTGAATCGTTAGGTTTAAGAAGAACTTATTGCTAGCGCCAGATCGGCGATTTGACTGTTAGTGCTGCAAAATGTTTACATTTACCCCTACATTATGGCGGCCAGAACAGCTGGCATAGGTAGGAATTACGTCACTGTCACCCTATCTATAGGCCCTAGAAATATATTCAAAAACTGATGAATTTCAGAAGCGTCTGGTAATAGCCTGGAGTATAGCACATTATGGGCATTGCGACTGATCAGTGGCGACATCTGCTGACGGCGTGCGTCAGTGCAAAAGGCGGACATTTTGAACACAGCTAGTAAATAAATATTTCAAGTAACTCACGGATAAAGACGTCAAAAAGTCTTACGTATAGACAGCTATCGAATCAAAGTTTATACACAGACCGACAAAAATTATTGAAATTCATGAAAAGAACCGATATGAATTATGAATTAGCGAGCAGACGATAACCGACATCATTCGAAACGTATACACAGACACTTGTACATCCTGAAACGAGGCTGTACACCCTGAAACGAGGCTCTGTCTTCATTGAAGTGTTTTGTGCATGTTTTACAGATCGAACGCGGAAAGAACAAGCACGAACTGAGGACTGCAGAACGAAGAAGAACTGTGGTAAGTCGAAAAAGAATGGGGTTCTGAGACAAAAAGCAGGGGTTAAATTACTTTTGAAGCTGTATGGGAGCTCTATACTTGTCTGATGGCCGAAATATGCGAATCCCAGTGTCACGCAGTGATTGTGTACGTGAAATGATAATTATTATTAAGCTTATACTATTTTAGTCATATATTCTGACCAGCAGTTGTCAATTACCGGAAATGCTTTTTAAAATTCCTGAAAACGTTTTTAAATTTTGCATTCAGACTGTGAGAAATAGACAGACAGACAGACATTTCAACAACGCTACTGTAGTTATCATGATTTGGACACGGACGAAAAGACATAAGGGAGCTGTAGCTGGACATACGGGGGCCTGCAAGCGGGGTGTGGGAGCTCAAGCGAATCGTGTATGATCCTAGCTCCCACCAGCTCCCACCGAATTTAACCCATGAAAAAGCGAACATGAGAAGATCGTTCGGATCGATCCCGTCACGTTTTAGAACACGTTCTCTGGTAATGATGGCGATGGTTCAGGAGCAGCGTTTGGAGCAGCAGAGACAAGAGATGGAAGAGCACGCGAGACAGATCAAACTCAGACAACAGCAGGAACTGGAGAAAGCCGCTTCGCTTCGTTTATCGCGGGAAAGACAGCAGGCCATGGTTAGTGGACTTAAAATGAAAAATATAAATTACATGTGTAACATTTCTATTATTATTAGGCCTCATTGCAGCAATAGCTGGATGCGGCCTATCGCTTCAGACGGAGTAGCGTGGTCAGTGTGCGTGTCTGTCTGTTGACCACGTTCGTGAGCCCTGCTAAAACGGCAGAACCAGTCGAGATGCGGTTTGGGCCCAAGGAACCATGTGTTAAATGGGGGTCGAGAGATCCTCACGGGAAAAGGCAATGTTTGGGGGTTGTTCCGACCCATCGAAAGCATTGAGAATCTCTACTGCGGTGTACGCAGCAAAAGGCAGAGTCGGACTGGCGGTGTTTTGGGAACTGTTCCATCAGCAGCAGTTTAGGAGCGACGTTCTAAGTGTATCATATCCGAAGGGGGCGCCGGTGTTCGTCGAGGGGGGGGCCTGTACCACGGCACAATGGCACAATGGCCAGTACAACACTGGCAAAAAATCATTCAATCCTCAATAACGGCACGACGTGCGATGCGACCTTTTGTCAAAATTCTGTGTCCACTTGCTGATATGAGCATCGTACGTGAAGTACGCGAAAAACGTACAAAACAGCTAATAGCAAGCGGTGCATATATAAGCGATGCTTGATGTCGATATTTTCATGCAGTACACGTATAGTCAGCGACTAATCACTAGAAATTCGAACAAGCAAACAACGAGGCGAACCCAGCTATATTGTTTGTGGCATTTCGAAGACGCGGCGAACAATTTCAAAACAATTATGCCAAATTTCTTCAGAATTCTGTATGCTAGAAATTATTGGAAAAATCGGCCATCTTGTTTGTCCGTTCGTCCGTACTGTTGGGTCTCAAATCGGTCAGCATTCGGAAAAGGAACGAGCAAAACTATGAGTATTTTGATGGCACCTTTTACACTCACAGCACCAGGTGTGCGTTTTTCGGCGCCAGCGTGTAGAGTTCGTCGAATCGCAGTACTCTGGTAAACAAGTAAAGAAGTAAGTAAGTAAGTAAGTAAGCGAAGAGTCTTATATAACGGCGCCAGACTTGCAAAAACACCGCAAAAGCGCCGGATTATGTTCATGCGGCAAGTAGGTGAGTTTTCGGTCGCTGCTTGAATGTCTGTCTCGCAATGTTACTGGTAAACTGTTCCAAACTGCCGGTCCGTTGTATGCGAAACTCCGCTGTGGTAAGAGTTCACGTGGCAGGTGCGACCGCAGACCACTGCGGCTTCGTACTCGCGTCGGTCTTACTTGGCACGTGTTCGAGTGCGTGTGATTTACCATACAGTTGAGATCTATTGCAACATTCCCCGTGTCTCCTCTATAAATCCGCTTGCACACTGTCGAATGGCAATGGTCGCACTCGATTTTTAACAATGACAGTGATTTATTTGTTCAGATGAATAATTAAACTATAAAAAAGCAACGATAGCTACAAAACATAAAAAAAAATTTGAACTGGACAAACCAGGCTGGATAAACAGCACTCATGGATGCCCGTAAAAGGAAAGGAAGAAAAATACGTTATGGTTAAAATTGTTTAAGAAAACCAGAAAGTCAACTAATTTAATAGAACGCTTAAAACTAGAGATTGAATTAAAATTTGCAATGTTTTATATTACTTCGTCACCGCTAACGATGCAGAGTATTGCGATCAGCGTGTATGTATGTCTGTCTGTTTGCCAGTCCAACATATGTCCAAACTTCACGAAACTTTCTGTACATGTTAATAGTGTTTCGAGATAAAGCAAAACTATGTTCGATGAAATTTGTAATCAGCGAATGCGTCACGTCATGATATACCTTATCGTGGCGTCATTCGTAAAGTGGTTGAAACTAACTGTTTTTAGCGAGCGCGTTTGGCCAATGAAAAGGTACATGAACGAAGAGAACAGCTCCTGAAGCAGAAACAACAATCTCTGTAAGTATCACACAACAAATCAGCAGTAATTTTGATCATTTTGCAAACTGGAACAGACAGTAAAACCACATTAACACAAGGTCCGGATAGTCAGAAATCGGACTAAAAGGTTAAGGCTTCCCATACTCGTTACCGAGCGTTAGGTCCGGAGCTGATCCCGGTGTACAGGCAGTCAGCCTGCATGTAACTTAAGTCATCCACCCGGCAGTAGGCTGTCATTACTTTCCGCCAGGCCTGCGGTTACCTTCCCAGCCGCAGAGCATCAACGCCTTTTGGCCGGTACTCATTTTACTGTCCAACGGAGGTAGAAGGCTGAGTCGACCTAGGTGACTAGTTACATACCGAAATAAAGTGCCGCCTCCGGACTATAAGTAGGTAAATGTTTAGGCTTGCCTATCAAGAAAAGCGTACTAACATCTTTCCGGTATTTTCGTCTGTACCTAATATTAGCTGATCAAGTCAAATACTGTTTGTCGTTTATCTGCATATTATTAAAAGTTTATTTTCATTGCAGAGAATTCCACCTTTTTGTACTTGTTTGATTAAAATTAGCATGGCTTAGTTTTTTCGGGATTAATACATATGTTTATTTCTGTCTTCGCCGCCCGACAGTATCGGCGAAGACGCTGTGTTTTCGGGCTGTCTGTCCGTCGAGTATATTCGTCCGTTCGTCCGTCCGTCCGTCCGTTCGCCTTGTTGCCGCTATATCTCATGACCGGCTTGAGCAATCTCGACGAAACTCACCTGAAAAATTCATTACCCCCTATTGATGACCTACTTAGATTTTGGAGGTTAAAGGTCAAGGTCGTAGCAGGCTGGCGAAGGCATCCACGTCAATATTTTAGTTTACGATTAAATTTAGTAGGCTGCTACTGTATTTTGCTTCAGTGATGCCTCATGTTGATGTCGAAGACGCCTGTAGGTGAATAGTTTGTTATCCACACATGCCGATAAGCAAGGTGTGAATATATCGTCTACTGTTTGTCTGTTTACTTGTACGGTTACGGATTTCTCCGCCGAGGATAAAGCTAGCGGCGTCACATTTTGCACGGCGGTTCATCGGCGTCCAAGGCAGGGAATCACAGATTTTTTGTGAACTTTGCTCCCCCAGAAGTCCAAAATCGGACGGATCGGCCAGCGCGCGGGCCACGCACACCGTTGCAATATATCGCGCGACGTATGATCGGCAGTCCTCCAGGTCAGTCCTCACTGACGTACTTGTATGCTTTTATGACGTTTTCCGTTTCATATGATGCGTTAATACTGTGTGAAACTGTACTATATAGAAACGATTTGACAATGCGTCACGAAGCGTTCAATGCTAAATTGTCCGCTGCCGAGATCAAAGTACAGAAAATGAGGGAAGAAGAGATACAGAAAACTAAGTATATAATTTCGTTGTGTTTTAAAGCTGATAAGGCTTGTGTCATGTAATTTCTAGATATAGACCTTCATATTTGTAACAATAACATGCGCATAACGCGGTAACACCGTTTAAATGTGGAAAAATCGGAAGTTCATATACTTATCAATATGGAAAAGATGCAAAAAAACAAGGTGTCGCCCTAACGGGACGTAACGACGTGACACCACAGGCCCGCCGTCGCGTGCTGCCCCTGTTGAGTTACGTTGCGCCGCCGTGGAGTGTGACAGACGACTACAGACGACGGCGACAGATGCCAGAGAGCAAAACAATTTTGCCCCCTACACTATGTGTAGGCGGACCAGTAATAAAATGCTTTTGTTTCATTGTTATTATATTAATGTGGAATTTGTAAATAAAATATATGAAAATAAGACAATGAGTTATCAGACAGTCGTACATTTGTCTTAAGACAGTCGTCTTTCAGTTTGTAACTTGCATTTTTCATGGACCGGCGCTGTAGCTAACGGGGCACATTATTCCAAGATCTTTGCAATCACTACGAAAGGCTTACGCTGCGGCTACTGCAAGCTTACCGCCCACTGCAACAAATCACGTAACCCTGAAGACCTACTGCAAAAGTTCATCCTGCGTCATGAGCTCCAATAGCGTCAGAGGATCTGAAAAATTAGCCCAATAGCTTTCGAGATCTGCTACTTTTCTGTGTATTAAAGGTAAGGCTTCCCATACTCGTTACCAAGCGTTGGACCCGGAGCTGATCTCGGTGTACAGGCCGTCAGCCCGCAAGTGACTAAGTCATCCACCCGGCGGTAGGTTGCCATTTCATTCCGCCAGGCCTGTGGTTGCCTTCCCAGCCGCAGAGCATCACCGCCCCTTGGCCGGTACCCAGTTATGCTGCTTGGTGACAGAGGCACATGGGTGTGAACAACTTGCCCAAGGTTGCTACGCAGTTTTTGCTCCGAGTAGGATTTGAACTCACGACCTGTTGATCGCAAGTCCAACGCTCTACCCGTTGCGCCACCAAGCAAGCTGTGTATTACAGCCTATAATTGATGCGACTTGTATCGGCTGCTGCTTGTTTCTGTTACTGTCAATTAGCCTATATTAGCAATGACGAATGACCTTTAATGACTGACTACGTCGCTACCGGCTTGACAATTACGGCCGTCAGGCCTTTTTAGTTGCCGGCCCCACAGTCTGGGATTCTTTCCCGGATTTTATCCGAGACCCGACCATCAGTGCAGACTGTTTCAGACGTTTGCTTAAAACGTACCTGTTCGCTTGATACTAGTGCATTCAGCGCGTTAGAGGTTCTTGACGATAACCGCGCTATATAAATTTACTTACTTACTTACTTACGTTTGTCGCGTAATTTGGCCAGATCGGACTTACAGAAGCGACTAGAACAGTCGCGTCAGAAGCAGAGACAGACCGAGGACGAAATGGAAAACTGGCGTCAGGAGCTGGTCAAGTTCAATCAATGGGTATGCTGCGTCGTTGTTACCCAGTCTCTAGGCCAGTTATATAGTCGTCGCCGTCATTATTATTATTATTATTTTTTGGCCCACTGGTACTTCATTCCCAGGGGCGTAAAAACTAAGCAAATTGGTGAAATCTCTGGAATGGTTATCCTGAAGACTCGGAAATTGAAAATGAGTTGGCCAGGCATATTGAGTTAAATGGCTGAATCGCAATCGAGAAGCGTTGGTAGAGAAAAGTGGTTTCCCGTGGATCAGCAGTGCATAGTGCAGCCCTCCTGCCAATCTCCCGAATGAACTTGTGTCCATCATCAGCCAGTGCGCCAAGAGTCTCGACAGCCACAGGGAAGAACAAGTGGCTGGATGACAGGTTGCTGTACTTGGCGGTCTTCCTGTCCAACGCAGCTGCCGCTGCGCTTCCGGCCTGCACAGCACTCTGTGAGACATATGATGCCGCGAGTGTGTGGACGACGGTCACGTCCCAAGTGGCGCAATGCCCAGACTGCCATGGAACCAGGGTCAAGCCGTCCGGCCTCTTACCGTCGTTTCTGCTGAGGCCCTGAGGCTCTTTGACTGCTGGAATGTCCGCTCTAATAAGGGCACGAAGGATCAGGTCATTCAGCCAGGCATGACGCTGAATTCTTCCAGGATTTTTCTTGCAAGTCATTATTATCATTACAACATTAGTATAGCGCACAAATTCAAGCAAGCTCGAGTCGGAGGCGCTGGTGTCGCTGGGTGGGAAAATGGACTAGCCGGGGAGGATAAATGGGTTTTGAGATGACGTTTGAAGGAGCCATAGAAAGTAAGTAAGAAAGGCTTAAGAAAAGCTTAGTGCTAGCGCCAGATCGGCGATCTGACTGTAAGTGCTGCAAAATGTTTGTATTTCTTTGCCCTACATTATGGCGGCCAGAATAGCTGGCATAGATAGGAGTGAAGCAATTACGTCACTATCAACCCGTGTATAAGCTTACGTAACGACTGGTGCAATTATTCTATGGTACTTCAGTGGCCTGTCTGGCTTAACGGTAGAGCGTTCGCTCGCGATCCTGAAGGTCGCGGGTTCAAATTAATGTCGGCCTGTTCGCTAACAGGTAACAGCCTTGGGCAAGCTGCTCACACGCATGTGCCTCTGTCACTATTGTTGTTGTTGTTTATCCTCGATCAGAGCTGAGCAGCAGTAGCAATCATGGCAGTCGTACGGTTGATATCTTGTCATCAAACAGGACGGTGACAAGATATCAACCGTACGACTGCTATGATCGAGGATAAACAACAACAACAACAACCAAGCAGTATAATTTGGTACCGGCCGATGGGCGGTGACGCTCTTCGACTGCGAAGGTAACCGCAGGCCTGGCGGAAAGTAATGACAGCTTGCCGCTTGGTGGATGGCTTCAAGTCACCTGCGGGCTGACTGCCCGTACACCGGGATCAGCTCCGGGCCCAACGATCGGTAACGAGTGTGGGAAGCCTATCTACGACGTTGACGACGACGACAACAACGATAATGATTAATCTACAGATGTATAAATACAGTGCCTATTTAACGTATTTATGATTCTTTTGTGTGCAATTTTCGACATAGAAATATCAACTGGAATACTGGATAACAACGCAACAAATATATACAATGTCTTGAAAGATTTTATTTATATTTATGAACAGCAAGGAGACAATGCCGAGAAGATTGCGCGGCAGAATCAGGCAACAAAGAGCATGAACGTGTGCAAGACGCGGCTCGAGAAAGAGAAGAAACAGCAGGAAAACATGAAAAAGTCAGTTTTAGTTCGACGTTTCATGTCGTTTTCGTTTAACTTTGATGACGATAATATACTGCACAAAACTGTCAGTAACATTTCAACGCAACTGGATAAAATTCAGGTAAAATAATTAGCAATACTATCTCGATATTTTGAAAATATCATTAAACGTTGAAAATTTATGGTATTACAATTAACGTCGAAAACTTAGTAGAGTTAAAAGTTTATTTTTTAGACAACTTACGCATCTAAATAGATAATTGTATAGGGGATTAGACTGCATAAGTGATTAAAATGGCAGTCTTTTTCAAATCAGGTATAGTTCCAAACATAACCAAATTTCATAAGATATAATAGGCATATAGCCTAATCTCGTGATCCACGGTATAGGTTTCTTGCACGGAGTGATCACATCCTGCATGATAAAAAGGATTGGTTTTGGGTACAGAAGATAGCATGTTATATATTATACTGTTTTACATGGAGGGCCAAAAAGTCAACCTCTACTGTTTCTCAACAAACTGTGCTAAAACATGTGCCAGTACAGCAGTTTTTTTTAGATTTGAGTGTGAAACATGTGGTACCGTACAACGATACGATGTTTTAGGCTATTTTTATATATGCCTTTGGTTAAATATTCTATATATGTTGTCACTCATATTTGACGTCAGTCTGAAGCACTGGTAAAATAAATAAAGATAATAAAATTATAACTGAAAACTTAAGAAAAGAAAAATAGCCGGGTACTAAATGTGTTCCTAAATAGTGATCTAGGACTTCAACACTTTTTTCAAATAATGGTCACTGATTTTAAAAGGGTTGTCTTCTATCATAACATATTTAAGATTATAACAGTAAAACAATTTGATTACTTATTCTTGTTCGTGAAAATAATAATCAAAGTATCAATATAAGTATTGTTTTTCTCGTATATAATATTCAGTGTTATTAAACAGCGCAAGAGTGAAAAATATGGGAATTCAGTCTTTTGACCCACCCTGTAGTAGACGCCGGATTTTGTGTTGGTGTTCAGATTGATGACGAACGAGGAGAAACGAATGGCTGACATGGAGGCCGCCATTGAGTCGAAAGACAATCGCACAAGGGCGTTGCTCAAAGAAAAAGAAGAAAAAATACTGCGAGTAAAGTAGCTCTATTTTACGTACAGTTTCTTCATCACTGGAGACTTAATTCTGAGCACTTACTCGGTACTAGCTTGCTTAGTTTTCGTGCACGGTGCATTTGTTAATATCAGTTCACATAATAGATCGAATGGGCTAGAATCAAAGATGAATCGCATGTTTCGTCCAGCTCGCTAGTTGGCGGCACCGGAGACGAAGTCTGCCGTCTCCGTCGGCATCTTGTTTCCTCTTGTGAACGTTAAGTTTGACCTGACATTTACCTACGAACTTGTCGTAGACAAAGTCGACGTGTGCCAGATACCAAGGTCAATGATCGTTTAGGGCTAGCTCAAAATTTATTGTCTAGATACACGAACATTCACAGACACACAAAGAAACACACAACCAAACGCACACGACCGTTAGTTAGCCCACCCGGCATCGCGATGCTGACGGCGGCGGGCTTATGTTTTACCGATGCTACTTTCTTTTTTACATGTCGACCCTGTTATTCGACAACGGGTGGATGGATCGCAACGCGGATTGTTGCATTAACACCGTCGACGAACAAGTTACTACGGCTAAAAATTAGGTAAACCTTGGTCCAGTAACCCCTGAGATCTTGTGGCTTATTTGCATGGGTGGTCAGTGCACGTACCCCGGTACTCTAAAATACGCTGAACGTTGGTTTTAAGTCATTCGCCAGGTAGCAGTAGCATAGCCAGTCTGTAGGTAGGCCTAAGAAATGCAGTCGCGTTTGCGTATGCCGGGCGGGCTGCACGTTTGGCTTTGCCCCTTTTTCTAGTTTTATTAATTAATTAACTATGAAAGTAGTACAAAAGTACACATTTAAAATAATTAAAAATAAAAGCTACAAGCCTAGTATTATAGCCTAGTATATTACTGGACGCGGTAGCGAAGAGAAATGTTTTCACTAGCCGACGACATTGCTTTGCCACTCTGGTGTTTCGAAGTGACGATGCCGAGCGACTTTTTGGTTGGTTGTAGTCTCGCGAGAGGGCGCTAGCGACGAAGCGGCTGCGGGACGACCTACGAGCCCACTACTCGACCAACGACATCGACCAGTTGAGCCGGCAAGTGATGCTGGAGAGACGTCTGATGACACGCCTTCCGCACTTCTCTCAGTCCAGTCTCGCTGCATCAGCAGCATCAATCGACGAACCAGTCAACTCACCATAAAAGTACTGGCTGTAAACAGTGGCGTCGGAAGCAATTTTTATGTGAGGGGCAGGGTCGCTTTTTAGGGTTCTGGAAATGTCGGTACTCGGTACAATAATTTTCACAGGGGCCCCGATTCGCTATTTTCCGTCCGCACGGACGAAAATCATGTGTCATAATTCGCTATTTTCCCAAACAGGAGCCCGTCGCTGCAGGGGCCCGCGGTGCATTGCACCGATTGCACCTGTGTTAAAAGCGCCCCTGGTGAGGGACTGAGGGGCCGAAAAACTTTTTTGGACTGTGCCTCCACTCTATATTGTGGCCCCACTATGTAAGTTTAATTTTGAAAATGTAATTGTCTGTTACGATGTTGGCAACACAATAACTCATGCAAAAGCGAGGGGGCCAGGTCCCCGGTTTGCAGACGGTGAGAGGGCGCTATAGTTCTCCCCCTCCCCTGGTTCCGACGCCTCTGTTTACTGCTATCAACTTCCGATCCAGTTGCGAAGCTACCGCAAGTTCAGGCGGTTCACGGAATCGTGTTTTTTGACCTCTTGGGGCCCCAAACGGCACAGGTGACACTAAAGAAAACAAATAGTCGACGAATTTCGACGAAAGGCTGCATCGCATGGGGCTGATTTTTCACGGGGATAATGTAATGTGACACTGACCAGTCTGGTCTGGAGCATTGCAGCCGGCTGCCGCAGTCCCGCTGTTGCCGTTATTAATATTTATGCTACGTATGCCTACTTGATCTAACGACCCTAACTATTATGTAACAGGTAGCTGCTTGCCTCCAACAATCCGTGACAGGAACACATTTTCTTTATCTAATACCAACTATAATGAAGGATTTTTTACCTAAAATTTTCCGGGGTACTACTCCCTGCAGATTCCAGCGGCGGGAGGGGCCACCCCTACCGCGCCCTCCCCTGTCCCAGCCCATGCTGTGACCCCCAATATTTACGACGCTGCGCCGCCATTGGTAGATAGTGTAACATAGTGTTGTGTTGTTTATTGGGCATTACCTCACACATATAAAAATGATGATGATGATGAATTCGTATCGTCATTTAAAACAAATCTTGATTTATATAGTTAACTGCATACTACATATTTATTTTAGCTACCGAATGTTAAATCTTTGAATTACTAGTATCGTGTGTATCTTCTTGTATATTTTATTGTGTATATTTGGAAAAGTCGAGACATTTTGTCGTGTTCGTTTTGCAAATAACCTTTTTATGCTCAATTTAGCACCATTTAAAACCTGAAATACGTCCTACACCTCTATCGTCTGATGGACTGACTGAGTTAAGGTTACGTCTCACTCGACACATTATAGGTAATTTTCAAGACGTGTTCTCAGCCAATCGCTTGGCTTTGTACTAAAGAAATTTAACCCAACACAACAAAGCTAGAAACACAGGAATAAACTGGTCTAAGCTAACATAAAAACGTATAAATAATAAAACTAAACAATTGGAATTAATCAAACATTATACAAAAGGGACGTACGCCTCCGTTTATTTCTTCGGACAAGTCATCAATAAATGGAAGCGTCTTCACATATTTAGGAATTAACAACAAGATGAATCTACTAATGGATTAACATCTTCGAGGTCCTAGGCCGGATCCAGGAAATATTCTCCTGGTACGGCCGTGCCAGGTAAATTACTAGGTAAACTCACACGAACGAAACATATACCTAAGCCAACATGCAAATTTAACAACTGTTCGCACATGTTGCGTATCACTGTGCACAACTGTCGTACACAACACAGCACAGAGCAGTTCTGATTTTCCGTCAACCTCCAGACAATCGTCTCGCAAACGGAGTCCAAAGAAAAAGCCAAGCCTAAAAAGGGGCCAGCCAATTTTGCGTCAGTGGCGTAGCTATGGGCCCATGGACCTAAACCCCAACCTTGCCAGAAATTTTTTTAGGAAATGTGTCATAAAACTGGGCAAGTTGAGACACTTTTTTCACGTTCATTCAGCGGCGGTTCTAGGAATTTTCATTTGGGTAGGCCAGTCAAAGGCCAAGCAAATTTACGGTAGGCCAACAGAAGTGGTGTACCTGGGGATCATGGGGATGAACCGCGCCGTTTGGGTAGGCCAGGCACGAGTTTGGGTAGGCCACGGCCTACCCGGCCTAATAGCTAGAACCGCCTCTGCGTTTATTGCGGTAATAACTGTTTTCTACTCCATTTAACACGCATAAGTTGTATTTTAAAACATAGTTATGTCTTACGTCGTAGATCACTTATCGTTGCACACGGAGATGCACGTAGGGCCTAACACAAATTCCTGCCTACGACCCCGTTTGGCGCTGCCATTGACGAAACGTGCAGTATTACAATACTCCTACGATTCTACTGCTGGCACGTCGACTTAGGTGGTTTTGGATAGTGAAAGAAAAATGGCAGCAGTCGATCCTGAAGCCAGCGAGGCAAACAGCTAATGACGGACGCAAGGTGCGCGTCGGAGCCGATGAGGTAGAAGCGACGAGGTCGACTGGCGAACAGCGCATGCGCGTACGCACGAGCCAACACTTCCGGTGACTGTTTGCGCCTGTTCTCTGAACGCAGCAGCGCCCGGCCCACTGTCAGCAAACGAACAGTAACCAATAAATCAGTATGCCGCTGAGAAGAAATGAGAAAATCGATTATACATAGGGTGACAGTGACGTACATAATTTCTTCATTCCTATCTATGTCAGCTACTCTAGCCGCCATGACGTAGGGCAAGGAAATATAAACATTTTGCAGCACTTAGGTAGTCAGATCGCCTATCTGGCGCTAGCAGTAAGCTTTCCTTAAACCTACTGATACTGATTCAATTTTATTTAAATTACGTGACAAATCTTCACCAGTTAACTTCGCACAGTGCGACATCATGCCCTACAACATGGAGATCGTATCCTGACCACAGATTACTGTGACGTCACTTCGCCCTATGTACAATCGATTAACCAGACAGAATCAATTTGAATCAAGTCGCATCGCCGCTAATTTTCGATTCGGCATAATTGGCGGTCACAGATTATGGGCAAACGTAGTTAACTTGCCGTTTCAGTTCGGTTTCTTATTTCGCTCCGTTTCATTTTCGCAGTTTCGCGAGATTATTCCGGTTCTGCAGGGCACAAGACCACACAAAGTTACGAACCCACAATATCTTAAAGACATCCACTGCCAGATTATGGGCTTCACGAATGAAATGAACTCAATCACAGTTTACTTAACAAACAGTGCTGGATGGCTGTACCGAATCGAATCGTTTCATTTTAGGCGAATCGCCCATCACTATCGGTGAGCCGCTAATTTTACAATCGATCCAAACTGAAGTTATTGCTGGCCCGCCTACACATAGTGTAGAGGTCCAGACTAGTAACGGTCGCTTGTATCTGTCGTCGTCGTCTGTAACGCGGCCCATATGCAACGTAACTCACCAGGGGGCAGCACGCGGCGGGCCAGTCGTGTTACGTCCCGTTAGGGCGACACCTTATTAATACTCGTAAAAGTACTGCCGCGTAAATTACTAACAAATCGTGATAAACTCCACTTAATGATAAGTGTGCAATACAGTGGCGTCGATCCATCGGTGTTCTGGGTGTTCGAACACCCCCATAATTTCGGCAGGTGGTGTTCACCCGTATCTGAACACCCCCAGATTTTTCCTGAGAATATG
>Ga0209780_1001762_pt1 | contig 14689 bp, 7 predicted proteins | sample WorMetexBAHAMAS2_FD_187384 | JGI IMG/M metagenome (GOLD analysis project Ga0209780, IMG submission 187384) | Marine gutless worms symbiont microbial communities from Max Planck institute for Marine Microbiology, Germany - Inanidrilus exumae... | ecosystem: Host-associated > Annelida > Digestive... | reverse complement strand
GTATTATTTTACCAACAGGGTACTTAACATTTGGAACAGTTTACCTAACTATGTTGTGTTGTCTGATACAGTTAATACGTTTAAATCTCAACTTGATAAATTCTGGCAACATCAAGATGTTATTTATAATTTTAAAGCCGAAATTCGTGGAACCGGAAGTCGGAGTTGTTATTAGATATTAGTTTTAGCATTAGTAATTGTATGTTGGAATTGTAAGATGCGGGCATAGAGGCATTGGCCTGCGCTCGTAACTTCACTACGTCTACGTCTGTCCGTCTTTCCGTTCGTTCGTTCGTTCGCTCGGTCACATCTTGTTACCGTGATATCTCATAAACGGCGTAAGCAATGTCGATGAAACTTAAGGACTAGCCAATTAATGACATCAGTAGATTCTGGGGGTTAAAGGTCAAGGTCATAGCAGGCCGTGGCGAAAACATCCACGTCGACGCTGAGGCGTCGAAGTATATTTTTAGCTGTAACTGTTTCACGAGGTGTTCTATAAAAGCTGACTAATGCACAGCACTATTTCCACATTAAAATCAACAAATTTTGCTCAGCTTCTATATAGTCAGGACCATGTATGTTGTACAATATTTGCTCCTCCACTTCCCATCGATTATTTGATGAATCCGTCGTCATACCGTCTGCGATTTAGTATGCGTGAGATGCTAATCGCTCAGTTGCAATTCATTTTGTTGTTTAATTGATTTTTCTACGTTTTGCAGCCTCAAACTCTCAGCGGCCGGTATGGGAACAGAGTAGACGAAAAATTATTGTGTAGCGTCCTTTAGGGTAAACCTGGCCACCTAAGACGTATGTGCGGTGTACCTCCTTTCATAATAACCATGCAGGCAAAGTAGATTATGTTTGTGATAGTGTCACACATCTACTATAAAGCCCTAATAAATTGTCAATTGTCGGAAAAATAAAACTAACAACATACGACTAAAATGAGCGACGTAGGCATACGCTGGCGACGAATAACTAGCTTAAATCACTGCACGGAACTATAAAGGAATATCGAAGACAAAGGTAAAAAAGTGTCCGAAGTAATTTGTCAAGAGGCCGCATCGCAGTATTAAGATTTAGTTGTTTATTTGTTTCTTTTTTAGGTCTCATTGCATGTAGCGATCTATTGCTACACGTGGAGTAGCGTGGACGCTCGCTCTGTCGCTCAGTCACGTTCGTTAGCCTCGCAAAAACGGCTGAACCGATCGAGATGCCGTTTGGGAAGCGACTCGGGTGAGCAGAAGGAACCATGTGTTAGACTGGAGTGCCGATCCTCCTTGTCGAAGGGTTAATTTCTGGGGTTGTCCGGCCCACTCAAAAACATTGACAATCTCTGCTACTGCGTTCGCTGCCAAAGGGATCATTCAATCGTCAACTACATGCATGGCAAAGCTAGCATGAGCTCGCCCGGCATTCTGTTGTTTTAGACTGTAAGCTCGTGCCACTACATAACACGTGCCAAAGTTTGCCTGCTGTCTGTTATACAACGTCCATGCGGTAAGGCTGGCAGTGTCTCCCAATGCGAAAATTTAGGGGGTGGGCAAAAACTCGCCAACCGCTCTCAGTCGTTTCTGGATTGATTTGTCAGACATTTTGTAGAAATTGGGAAATTTTCAATTTGCATGCGCAGAACGGTTGTTTTTAACTACTTATAATCGACAAAGGGCTCAGCTGTCGCCGAGAAACTGACGCGATTCTCCGAGTCGATTGGACCGTTGGTCTACTGTTGTACGATTAACGCAACAGATCGCGTGTCAGCCTAAAGAGCATTTTCAGCAACTGCCAATTTTTATTCAGCTACCTGCATAGTTTTGTACACGTATCTTTGCAATAGGCTCTACCATCGCACAGCGAGCATGCGATCATTGGGATGCTCCGTGTCTTTACATGTAAACATCAAAACGGCAAATGGGTAGGTAAAAATTGCATTTTCTATTGGTCAAAAAGCCATCGCACAGCGAGCATGCGATCATTGGAATGCTCCGTGTCTTTATATGTAAAGCTGAAGTGAGCCGTAGGCTACGTGCGACAAACTGACTTCACGACAACCAACGTTGTTGATGTCAACTTGGCCGTAATTGTTTTCAACAATCTTGGACCACCACCAACGTTGTTGACGACACCGCGTATTCCTCCGCCAGCGCTACGTCGTGGACGCTGACCACGGTGGTGTATAGACACAACTTTTCGGCGGTAAGACGTCTAAGTCGGAGGCTTTTTGCTTTTTGTCATTTTTGACCAGTAGAAAATGCAATTTTTACCTACCCATTCTGCATTTGGCGCCCCCGTTAGGATTATCCCATCGGAATTTCGTGGAGATCATTTACATCATAAAACTAGAGTTCTTTGGGTATCGTGCGGCGTTGTTTGCATGATAGTTTTGCCGTTTTGATACAACTCTTTGATTTGTGACCGACGGATAGACGGATACGCCATGACAGCAAATATCGCGCTAGCATAGCGTCGCGTGGGTAAAAATGTAACATTTCAGTTGGATTGCGTGAATGGACCACGGCTGCCGTGGGTATTTGTATTCCCATAGGTATGGATATGGGATGGGTATGTGGAGTAAGATGAATTTTCATGGTCCTGTGGGGATTCTATGGGGATATTGAATGGATGTGACATTAAGCGGAAACGCGTTAAACTTGCGATAAATGCTGTTGTTGACGTTTCATTTTCGTCAAATACAAAATACAGTCCAACTTTTAATTTGTTTTACTGGCATTTTTTCTTCATTATCATTACTGAGTAGTGAATACACATATTAGTACCGTCGTATACAACATAAATACGCTTATTTTGGAGGATTTCGGGGTTCTGTTGGTATGGGGATACTGTGGGGATTCACACAGGTTTTTCATTTCTCTGTGGGATGGGATGGGTAAGGGGATTGAAATCGAATCTAAACAGCAGCCCTGACAGACGGACGTATTACAGCATTGCTTAGTGTCCCAACTTTGGTGGCGGGGCATAATAGCACACATCATACGTAGTGCAACTGTGACGAAATACCTGTGGGAATGATGTACCCTTCAATCAGTTCCAGAGAATTCACAAGAACATACTCGTTGGCGCTCGTTACAAAGTTCTTCTTGGCTACGAGCTGAACTGCTTCTACATCGGAATCCAGAGGAACATAAACAATGTTCCATTCGCCAGTTTTATATCGTTCGGTAGTTGTAGTAACCTTCGCATCATGGAGCTTGCCAGCCTTGGATTTCCGAACAGCTAGCTCAATCTTCAACGAGGAAATACGGTACAGGAATCTGAGGGCGATGTTGTCACCAGTAATAGACACCGGGATCTCCAACACGGCGTCACCAATAGCTGGTCCAAATGTCGCCATCAGGTACCGAACTGCACAAAATTATATACGTACAAATAAAAATTTTCACGGTGTCACCAGTTCGAGCAGCAATATTTGTAGGAACACTTGATGCGATTTACATTATTTTATAATTGTGCTGTTGCTGTAGAGCAGTACTTACTATAAAGGCCTATTGCAGCAGCTCATTCTCAATGAGTTTTTCGTGTACTTTGCTTCTAGCAAAATATGCTGTAAACTCCTACGTCTGCCCTTAGATCTACTCTACACCATAACACTGTTGACTTCAAAAAGCGAATTATACGTACACGAGAGACTGTCATAACTCGAGCTGCTATGGTAATGATGACCAGTACTGTATGTTAGCAGGTGTACTGACTAAGATGCGAGTGTTTATTTTTGCACACGAAATGCCGCATTGCTAAACTGGTCGTTCTTTATACATTTATTCTGCATGATATACAACGTATATACACCATGTCTCTCCGTTGGCGTTCGATCACCTCTCTCGCTGGTCTCCATCTCCCATATTTTTCCCGCTGCATCCGCACGCGTGGTCCTCTGGCCAATCGACGCGCGGGGTCGCTGAGGTTGGCCGTAAGCCTCGCTTCACTTCGCGGATGGCGTCGTCGCTGACTGACGCAATCTCACTACTTTTTCCATTACATTTCCCCCCACAGCTACTACTCAGCATAACAATAAAGTAGACGTGCTGCATGTCCGATTAACTGAGTTGCATGCAGCACACCAAAACCTGCCCCAGCTATTCGCAGCCTCCGTGTAAAGGAAGCCATACAAGATATACACCAAAAACGAACGAAATCTGACAATTGTGGTTCGTACATAGGCGATGTGTCGTATCTGACATGAATTCTTCTATAGAAGTTATTTATTTATTACACATGTTCAGAGTTTAATTGGTTTCTCATGTGTTACTGTACAGCTGAAAAGAGCGTCACATTATACTAATCTATCTTCCAAAAAGGTAACAAAATGGCATCTCCTTTAAATGTAGCACACCAAAACCTACCTTGTTACTTACTTACCTACTAATAACTATGGAGTCCTCTATTTCCCATTGTTTTAACATTACGGGGTGGCGCAAATACGCCCACTGGCGGATAAAATTTTCTGCAGTAGTAAAGCTACTAAGAATATCTATTCACACACCAAATTTGAGCTTTCTATCTTACTTACTTCCTGACGTATGAGAGGGTCCCAAAAATCCAAAATTGCGTCATGGTGGTGTAAAAGCTGCACCTATCATAAAAATTTTCATCTATGTTAAAGCTCCTATGCATATCAATTCACATACCAAATTTCAGCTTCCTCTCTCAATTACTTCCTAAGATATGAGGGGAGTCCCAAAATCCAAGATGGCGTTGCGGTTGTGCGCATGCGCCACCTAGCGGAAAAATTATCAACATTGTTGAAGCTCCTAATCATATTTATTCACGTAAAAAATGCACTGATGTTGAAGGAGCATATATTGAACAATTGAACAATTAAGAGCTCAGCAAGTGCTGATTGATTGATTGGTTGATTGATTGATTGATTGACTGATTGTTTTACGTCCCACCCGACACAACATAGGTCATTTCTGAGACATTCTTCCCAGCCAATATATTGGTTTAGTACTGAAAAACTAAATCAAACAAAACAAAGCCAAACGTTCGTCCGTAATAAAATATACTACAACATAAAATTAACACAAAAGAACTAAAGCCAGGTTTGGTCGCCTCCTCCAACCCCCGGCCTGGAAACGGAACGGGTATATTCTGAAGGGAGTAGATAAGTCAGAAAGTAACTGAGTAAGGAAGAGAGTATAAGGAAGGAAGGAAGTAAGGAAGGAAGTTAAGTACACAAACAAACAAACAACGCCAAAATCAACAAATGAATCAGGGCGCATTCCCGCCAGGAAGCCCGTACAAGGTCAGCAAGTTCTAAGATAGGCGACCTGGCCGATCCTAAGAAAGTTGACAATTTTGTTAATTCGTAGCTGTGAGAAACTGACCGATTACCAGGGATGTGTAAAACTGTCACCGTACCCTATCAATGTTACATTACCAGTATAAAATTTACGTCGATCGCATTCACGTGGGCTCAAGAGACTAGGTCTATGACAGTGAACATGGAGCAAATTTTTCACGCAGGAAAAAATTTAATGTGACATCGTCTAGATGGGAGCCTTCCCGCCAGCTACCGCCCTTATGGCGCGAGAGTTTTAGACCCCTGAATACTACATAACTGTCATAGCTTTCCACTGTGTTAATAATTAGTTTATGAACGGTACACCCGTACCCGTACAAATTTTTACCCAATTCGACTCGTAACAATGACGACCCGGACCCGACTCTACCATCGGGTAACGAGGCGAGTTTACACCCATTAGGGGGTAGTTTGTAATCGCAAGGGTAACACTCGACGTATTCTAAGTGTACACAAAAGTTGACGACTCTAGATCTAGCCATTCCAGAGATATCTTTGCGGCACACAAAATTTAAAATGAGTCACGTGACCCTGACCACGCCCCCTTTTAGGGGCAGTTTGTTATCCGTATGCTAGGACTTGATGTAGCCTACTTTACACAAAATATGACAACTCTATCTTCAGCCGTTCCAGAGATATAAATTTTGATGCAAAAAATTCAAATGAGTCACGTGACCCAACCAAGCCCATTTCGGGGTGGTTTGTCATCCGTGGGCTAGAACTTGCTACGGTCAACCTGTCTGCCAAATTTGAAGTCTATATCTTCAACCAGTACGAATATATACAAATGTGGAAAATAGGGCACATGGTTTGGGATAGCACTAGCTAGGGGTCATTCAAGGTCACTGGAAATAGCGAGATACGATGGAGCGCACAGAGTTTCTATATTAGCGTTCCATAGTAACTGTGTTCTGAGATATGACGAGATATTGGTCAAAAATCGCCGATTTTATCGTGCCCCACGTCATTGGCGCTTCTGTCCGTCTGTTCCACGTAGGCCTGCGCCTTATTGTATCAAAACAGCTAAACGTATCATCACGCAAACAACACGATGCGATAGCGCAGGAACTCTATAGTTTTCTACAGCCAAGATCTCGGCGAAATTCCAATTGCGCTACCCTTATCAGGGATGCCAAATACAAGTGGGGTAGGTTAAAATTAGCGACTTTTCTATCAAAATCTCACTATATCTCAGAAACGGTGCAAGCTAGGGTTATACTTATATTGCAGTAGGCTAATAGGATCTAGCGTACGCTATTTCGAATAGTGTTGTTTCTAGTGACCCCAAAATCACCCAATTTTCCACATTTTGTGTCGCGTTTCATATCTTCGTAACGGATGCAGATATAGAGACACCAAATTTGGTAGGAATGTTGACCTTGAAAGTCCTAGCCCATGGATGGATGACAAGCCACTCCTGAAATGGGCTTGGTTAGGTGACGTGATCCACTTAAGTTTTGGGGGCCTAGTTGTATCTCTATAACGGCTGAAGCTAGAGTAGTGAAATTTTGTACATCGGTTGAATATATCAAGTTGTAGCCTATATAGGGATGACAAACCATTCCTAAAAGCGGCGTTGTCTGGGTCACGCAAGCATTTTAAATTTTTGGGCCGAAAACATATCTCTGGAACGGCTGACGCTGGAGTCGTCACATTTTGTATAAGGTAGAGTATGTTAAATGTTAGTCATGGGATGACAAACTACCAATAGTGGCCGTGGTCAGGGTCATGTGACCCATTTTAAAATTTTCAGCCTCAATCATTTTTGAAATCAGTGAAGCTAGGCACTTCAAATTTCGTGTGCTGAGTGATACTAAGGAGAACTAGTTCATGCACGATAGATTAGCTCCGAAGGTGATGTGTTCAGGGTCACGTGATCTTTTTAGGTTTTGGCAAAAGTGATAATATATCGGAAACCTTGCAAGATAGAGACATGGCTGTAATAACAGACTAATAGGAAATCGTACGTGGCCTTTCGAATGGCACCATTACCGACTGGTAAATGACTTTGAAGGCCACTTTTGCGGCCAGAAACCTTTCTAACTTCCATAGCTTAGGACATGTGGTACGTGTTGTCACGAGATACGTTTACACATGCATAAGAAAGCATACGTTCTTCATCGACTATAGAGTCACGTGACACTAGACACTAGGCCTCGTCGAATGCAGGAAGTAAACAGCTTGTGCACATATAGCCGATCTCTTCGAGCCGAATACTGTATCGTGGGCGTTCCACATAATTTGTGTGGAATGCCGACAATACAGTATTCGACTCGAAGCGATGACACAATGCAGCCATCTAGTTTCAACTGTCTATTGGGAAATGAATCACTTCTCAAGGTCACAGACATTCAGGTACACTGTCAAAGCGGTAATATCTTGGAAAGGGTGCAAGATGGAGTCGTTATTACTATAGACCATTAATATGAAGTGATGTATGGTCCTTCAAATAGCGGCACTTCCGATGACCTTGAGTGACCATGAAGGTCATTCACCTACCATGTACTTCTATAAAGCTATTTTTCGTTAAGCTGTGTAGCAGTTTTTGGCAGTTGTCCAGATTTCAACTGCACTGCGCAGTCCCTCTGCGATAGCTGAGCTTCTTGTTTTGCGTTATTACAGTCGTTGAAATTTCTATACCATATCATAAATGGCACACTTACTTTTACATCTTGGGATGTCGCAGTATTCAGTCGAGATGAGATAACTTGTTGTAAAGCACCACGGACGAATGTTATATGTCGACAAGACTGATGGATTGCGGCAGTAATTATCAATCATCTTGATGCTAACGTTTGGATTGATCTTGTAATCGGCGAACCACGTGATATCGTCATAGCCATGTGAGTGAGGCGATTTATCGTCCCACCTCTGACACGGTATTCCAGAGAGAGTGTAATTTACGTGGCCTGTGTAGCTTTCGCCGTATTCCGTAGAACGACATTCACGATCGAGTGTATTCGTGGTGTGTTCAGTTATTTCTGCCAAATAACAAGAAACACCTTTGCTAAATTCTGAACCAGGACCATGCCACGCCGGATGGCAGTGCATCGTGAAGAGACTGCATCAGTCCCATTCGACTATGATGTATAAACCAAATAAGTGCATCTACAAAATCGGTAATGGTAAATTGATGGCTTGGTCAGACTTGCGACTGAAATGGTCGTGAGCTCAATCTCCGGCCGACGCATATCGATGGGTGACCGTCTTCGGGCGGCATACCACCTCGGTATGTAACCAGCCATTCATGCCAACTCAGCCTCCTACCCTCTATGGGACGGAAAATGAGTACCGGTCAAAGTGCGGCGATGCTCTGCGGCTGGGAATAAAGGCAGGATGCCTCATTCCATTCGTGGATAAGTGTGTGGACAACAGGTAAACCTGCGTGATCCTTTTAACAAGTGCCATCCTAAGTGCTTTAGAGATGAGTTTCATAATTAAGCGCTATACAAATCTACGCCTCTACCTTTACCTTTGAAAATCTTTTATTCACCATATATACATGCTAGACAACATACAATAATTAATACTGCAAAGCAATAGAAAGAAAAAAATAAATAACAACAACATCAGCATAGATCAGATGCAAAACAACTGTTTATATATATCAATCGGTGATAATAATAACTGATAAATATAACTAATAACTAAATATACTGCAAGCGATCAGTCAATTCAATTTATGTAATTCAAAGTAACTGAGCATGTAACCGAAATCCATTATTTTCGTGTTAAAGTTTTCTTTTCTACGTTGAAGAATTTCGCTGGGTAACTGAAATGCAAAAGAATTCCTACATTCGTTTATCATGTCAATATTCGATGATTTAAATAATTTCATTACACGTCTATTGACGGTAAAGTCCAGTGACTTTAGGTCCCTATTCTTTAATGGTACACATTCCAAATCGCAGAGTAGAATGGGTATAAATATACATTTGCTTTTAATTAACTATATGATTACCCCCTCTGATGCTATTCTACCAGCCTTCCCAAATATGGCATTGGCTAAACGAGGGAGCATTTAAAGGTATGGCTTTGCGTAATGTAAATCCCGAGATAGCGAATGTCATTTACCCATGGAATATTAAGCCCAGAAAAGGTAGATATGCCAGCACATGTATTACTATGCCTAGATCCAATCCGCAAGCAGCAGTATTTTTTAACATTTATATTATCATGTCCAGCCACATGAGCTCGCGCTGGCAGGCATCGAAGAGACGCTCTAGTTCCGTAACAGAGCAGGTTATCAGTAATACACTGTGTCTCAATAAACGACACCGCTTTGGCTTGCTATAACTTCGACCTACATTAACCGATGTTGATAATGTTTGGCAGGAATGTTGCCAAAAAAGTGAGAAGTCAAATGGTACTTTATTTTACCACCTCACCTAACTAGCGGTTCTGCACCATCTGGCAAAACACGGAAACACGAAAATCGCATCTTTTCACTCAAATGTTGTATTACTGCTTTTCCAGAGTTCAACCAGTCGCTGCTTGATTTCGTCAATTTGTTGAAATGGAACTCATAATCACGCTGCTATAGACTCCCTAAATCTTGCAGTTAATTGAGTTCAGTTGTGGCCTGTTGGGGCCATAGCTCAGGAGAAACGAAGTTGATAGTTTTATGCAACAGCTGTTGAACTGTGTTACGCGCACCATGCAATGGGCATGCATAAACTGTGTCGCAGAAAGGCAAATAATATTGTCGTCTACAATGTGTTTGATGACAGCTAACATTTGTTGAGATAGTAAGGTACCCCACCAATACTGTCTATTGACTTTTCACTTGAGGCTCGACAAAGAACAATTCCCACTTTTGACACAGCGATCGTCGACATCACGACGGACTTGGTAAACGATGAGTGTGTGCTAACAGACGGTAGCATGCTATACTCGCTTACTAGATCTTGTTTGGTGCATATGGCCGGTTCTTATGAGAATTAAGGGCAGTTCAGCTCTGGCCGAATGATAATATGAATGTGTTTTATGTGTCTGTTGGCAAAACAACATTCAGCGTTTAAGTGAAAAAACGCAATTTTCGGCTTTCTGTTTCCCCAGGTAGTGCAGAAGCATTAGTTAGGTGAGGTGAGAAAATAAAATACCATTTGACTGCTTACTTTCTTAGTAACTTTGTCGAAGGCTTTAGATGGGTCTATTGCACACACTTTGGGGTATTATTTGCCTGATTAACTTCTCAATAGTACTATCTTTTGGACAGTTACCTTTATCGCTCAGGCTGGAAACTGCAACAACCTCATACGCATAATATACGCTCGTCCTTTCCAAATTTCACCGTGACGTATAAATCAGATGTATTCCTGGCAGTATGCCTTGCGGCCAATCCTGCTCGTCATTATACTGAATACTATAGAAATTTATAAAACCAGAAATTAACCAAGTAAATCTGGAAACTAGCAAACGTACGTTGGATTCTAGTCATGAATCGATATAAAATCACGCATTATTCCAAACGTTATTCGGGAAAAGCTATATATATTTTATTTGTAGACACAGATAAAATAAGCAGCATGTAGAACAATAAAATGCAATAAAAAGAACTATCGAGCACTGTAGGCGCCTATACGCTAGTTCAGTCTTAAGTCCCTTATTTGCATCAAATGATCGACGTCGTAAAAAGAACACAGTCAAATTTACATGAACTTACTACTAAATTACCTTAAGACTTCAATGTTCTAGTACATAATCACTTACTTGTCGAATTGATGAAAAAGTCTTCAGCAACAAATGACCAGCGAGCCGAAGATGACGATTTGTCCACGACGCCACATCTTTGGAAACGATTAATGTCACATGTGCTAATATCTCTCGAAGTACCTACATAATCAGTATCAACAAAAGCTCAAGTAGTATGCTGATCTAGACTATGACATTGTAAAGCCACCTATACTGCGTGTATCAACACAAAGATAATTTCATCTCAAGGAATATGTGTATTTCATGGCAATCAGTCAACCTGTGGTTGAGACATGATGATTTAACGGTTTTCAATATGGCGGCCGTCTACCACATTGGATTTTCAAAATTCGAAATGTTAACGGGTGTAGAAGGTCAACATGAGCCACCACACCGCAACGGTTCGACCACTCGCCACGAAATTCAACAGATTTAACGCTTTATCGATTTTTCAAGATGGCGGCCGTACACTATCTAGGATTTGTTGTACGTGAGTCTAGACACATCGTATGTCTGCTTGGTGGTCCTTATCATAGTGCAAAATTTGGTTGGAATCGGTGCAGTAGTTTCGATAATATGCCAGTTGTAATAATTTGTACATTTGGCTCGAAAATGCCTATTCACGCCCCTTTTGGGGATTTTTGGGACTTGACCCCCTAAGTGGGGGCACGTATCAACGAAACTCGAAAATGCGTGTCCTTGTGAGGAAAGACGTCACACGTCAGACGTAGGTCTATAGATCGACAAAATTAGTCCATCGCGGTGTGACCTGAGCGCGGGACGAAGAGATCTGAAAGTAAGACGAAGAACGAAGCGTTACAGCGGCAAACTGAGTATTCGAGCAGACTATTCATGTTATGGGATCGAAATCAAATTTTGCACGATCGTAATCTTTGCGGTACTTATAAGTTTCAAGTCTCAAAGTTTCATAAAAATCGATTAAGTGGTTTCCGAGACGTGGGCGTCGAAATTTGCCCTTTCCCATTGCCTTGGCCGTTGGCTTATACAACAGCGGTATAGTAGAAGCCGTGATTCCACTATCCCTTCGTTATCCATCTCTTGCGACCTTCTACCGTAAACTTAATTTTTTTCTTTAAATCGTTCTTCCCTGCCAGTGCTTAATCGCATCTTGTTTACCTAGTGATGTAGAGTTTTAACGGCTGACCATTGTGCTCGTTAATATGAAAAACATGTAGGCCTATACACAGATATGGCTAATTTCTGCTGATATTAATCAACCGTTAGCAGTTGTTAAGTTACTAACGTATAGTGCTGCCACTGCAATGGTCGTTCTGTATGTCGACGTTTCGAATGACAGTTCCTTCAGACACGTAGACCACCAACTGAACGTAGTTGGTCTGCGCTGCATCAATTTTGAACTCGAAGACAGTCAGCATATCAGCTTCAACTGTTTCACCCACGACGTTGTCTACAGCGTACACTGCCTTGGTGCTGGTGTTCGTCAGAAGGTCCACAGACACGTGGAACGTCACTGGCAGTGACAGATTCAGCGACACACATAGCCAGCTGTTGGCTATCGGTGTCACACTCGATATCCATTCACCGTTGTACAGATATTTACTTGCTCCGTTTGAGTGTGGCAAATACCACAGCGAATATCCTATAGACACATGTAAGCACATCATGTGATTTCTAATGCTATGCTATGCTATGAATTTCAACAAAATGGGGGCTTCTAAATCTTTGAATCGATTGAGTTTAAATTTGGCATGATTGACTACCTCCCCCATACGTAGGCCTACCTAAACAAGAAGCTCTTATATTGCAGAGGGACCGCGCCACGCGCTATGTTAGCTAATTCGTGCTATGTTTCACGAGGTACGAGAGTTAGAAAGGTTTTAAACAGCAAAAGTGACCTTCAAGTCATTCAAAAATATTGGCAACGGTGCCATTCGATAAGCCACACACGATTTCCTATTAGTATTTTATTGCAACTATGTCTCTATCTTGCACCGTTAATGAGATATTATCATTTATTTCCCAAAATATAAAGAAGTCACGTGACACATCGCACATCCCTTTGGGAGGTAATATATAATGCATGCGCTTGTATTCCTGTGTATCAATCAGCAAACGAAATTTGAAATGAATAGCTGCACCACTTCCAAAGACATGATTGGGGAAAAATTAAAAAACGGGTCACGTGACCCTGACCACGCCCTTTTAAGGGTGATTCGATATAGTCTACCAGTGTACAAAATTTGATCACTCTAGCTTCAGCCGTTCCAGAGATGTAGTTGGTGCCCACCAAAATTTAAATGTTTCACGTGATCTGACCACGCCCCTTTCAGGGATGTTTTGTCTTCCTTGGGCTAGGACTTGCTACTATTAACCTGCCTGCCAAATATGAAGTCTCTATCTCCATACAATACGAAGATATGAAAAGAGATATAAAATGTGGAAATGGGGTGGTTTGTGGTAATTACGGGTCACCCAAGGTCACCGAAAATAGCGCCATTCGATAAAGCGCGTACCAGTTTTTATTAGCCTTCCATCGTAACTACACTGTATGTCCCTATCTTGCCTCGTTTCTAAGATATAGCGAGATATTGGTCGACAATCGCCGATTGTAACCTACCCCCACCTCTATTTGGCGCCCTTATTGGGGTGGCCCCATTGGAATTTCGCCGAGATCTTTGGAAATGGCAAACTGGAGTCGCTGGGCTATCATTTGGCGTTGTTTGCGTGATCCTGGTTTTAGCCGTCTTGGTAGAACACCAACTTGTAACGGACAGACGAACTGATGGACACAGGACGACAGCATGTACCGCGCTTGCATGTCATCGCGCGGTAAAAACCGCCAAAACAGCAAGGACTAGGCGCGTTCAAAATGAAAACATCAATGTCACATCTATAACATTTAATATCTCGAAAACTGTCAGTACTATTTGCACCCAATTTCGCACATACGTGAAAACGTTGATCCTAGCAAACCAGGAGACAAAAACAGCATATAAGGTAAAATACTACATGGCGTATGGCCGCCGTCTTGAAATGAATAGAATAGATCACCATCATCAATCTTACGACGGTTTATGATACTGCGTGTTACGAACTGGTCACAGGCTACGTGTAAAATACTTTATTTAAACAGTGACAATCAGAATAATAAGCAAAATGCGAGCAATTAATCGAGTACAACTAATCGGTGAAAAACACTGTTCACGGCAAACAGTAAATCAATTCAATGTGGCAAGTGTCTAGGGGAGGAAGACAGACGAAACTGAAATCAAACGTCAATGAACGTAGCCGCGACGGACTAACAAGATGTCGTTGATGGCGGCGTCTCGACGGTGGATAGCTCGGCGATAGCGACTTGAGGACGTACGTCTGACGGCTGACAAGTTGACAACGTCGAGTGCACAGAACGTTCACCTTCACACAGCGATTCCGTTCACGACTTCTGGATCAACGCTCCACGGTTCCACAGTTCAACTGTACCGGTGAATCGACAGGTAGTCGCTCCGACGTCAGCAGAGAAAACGGTAGATTCATTCAACAGACCGTGTCGTACGTCAAAGCAAACGTAACTAGCAACATTCGCGTACAAGAAGTGTTCACTCGTCTCAACTGTTATACAGTATTCTGAACTGGACTTCACGGTAGACTGCCTTTCGCGCCGAGCGTGTCATATGAGCGGCGGTCAGT
>Ga0209780_1001761_pt1 | contig 14691 bp, 11 predicted proteins | sample WorMetexBAHAMAS2_FD_187384 | JGI IMG/M metagenome (GOLD analysis project Ga0209780, IMG submission 187384) | Marine gutless worms symbiont microbial communities from Max Planck institute for Marine Microbiology, Germany - Inanidrilus exumae... | ecosystem: Host-associated > Annelida > Digestive... | reverse complement strand
TGATATCCAGCTGGTTCTGGTCGGATTCCGAAAAATGGAATTTGTCGCGTCCCTAGCTCTGTGCAGCCACTAGTATGCATGCTGTGTTGATTGGCAGGGTGCCGAGCGGCAATTCAATGGAATGGTCGACGTGTATGTGAAAACGATAAAATCCGATGGCGTTGTCGGACTGTACCGTGGTTTTGTCATCTCTTGTGTCGGAATCATTGTCTACCGTGGATGCTACTTTGGATTCTACGACACCCTCAAGCCATTGCTGTTGGGAGAGAAAGCTGGCCTCTTTGTGTCATTTATGCTTGGATATGGTAATTGACACATCTACCTAATTTTCTTCTATATTCACCGATGTACTGTTACTTACTGACAAAAAAAATGATAGACTACAGGTTTTTCGGCCTCTGCCATTTTGACGGCTCCGGTGCACCCATCTGTAATCTCTGCAACATCGGTGTTGTACTGGACGACTTCATCTTTCATCTAAACTTTCATTTTAAACTCTGGTTTTAAACCAAAACACGATTTAATTGACATGCAGAACTACTGAAAACACAGATTGGTTTTAAACTTTAAAGCTGTAGTAAGTTCAGCTCAGCTTTGCTTTTAAACTCAGAAACTGTTCAAATTTTAGTTCAACAACCAAACTTGCATAGTGCATTTAGATAAGCATCTTTGATGATACTGTAGTGTTTAACTTTGGTTGTAAAGTGAATCAACTGTCATTTGTTGCTTAGATGACAGAAGCCAACATGGCCAATGTTTATGTTTATAGTATGATAGTGCCAGCATAAAATATTTAATTAATAGCCGATTGCTTGTGACATAGTTTAATTGTGTTAGGTTATTTGGTTCGTTTCCACACAGGTGAAAAGATACAGTTGTTACAGTTACCATTTTCAGTTGTTTGTTATAAAATCAATTTAAAACTTGATTTTGAAAGCAGTTTTACACTTTGTTTAAGAGTAAGAGTTTTAGCCTCCTTGCAGCATGTTGGACAAAGCTCATAGTCTTGTTAGTCTGCAAGCAAACAATAACAACGATATTTACTTCTCCAGCGTGAGCGGTGGCAAAGTATTGTAATGAGCACGTCTGTGTGTGGTTTAAAACAAAAAGTCACATTGGCATTGATTTAAACATGACTTGCAGTGTAGTTTAAGCTTTGGTTTAAAACTTTAATTTTAAACTTTAGATTTTCACTTTCCTTCAGTGCTGTGACACTGTTGACAGGAAGGACATCCGGCCCATACAGAACCTTACCATTTATTCTCGAAGGTTCTGATTCGGGAGAAATGAAGGAAGAAAACTGATAGGAACTGGCCAAGGCAAAATCAGCTGGAAAAGACATATTAAAACATACGTTGATTATAAACTATTCAGTACTTGACCTAGCCTGGCAGGGTGCTTACTTTTGCGAAAAATAGCACTTCTTGGCTTTATTAAATAAGTAAATTACCCGGTTGCACTATCCAGCACCAGTCAATATTTTTGCCGGAACTGGACAGTAAAAAATAGTGGGATATCCAGAACCGGATATCCAGTACATCCCTAAATTTCATTTTGCGAAAGTTGTAAGCACCCTGTCTGGAGTTATAGGTATTGCTTCACAGTTCTATCAGTTCCATGCAACTGTTGATTTTTGATAGTCGTTGATGGCTCTGTGTTGTGTGTGTGTTTGAAGTGGTGACAATCACATCAGGTCTGATTTCTTACCCGATCGACACCATTCGACGACGTATGATGATGACGTCGGGTGAGGCTGTCAAGTACAGCGGATCAATTGACTGCTGTGTCAAGATCGTGCGTCAAGAGGGCTTTATGACACTGATGAAGGGCGCTGGTAATGTGTTCACTGTTCTACTGTGTTTACTGCCTTTGAATTAATGACCTGAGGTGGTATAGAAATGCATGTATTATTAATGAGGCTGAATTGCAGCTATGGCTAGAGTGGCCTGTTGCTAGAGATGGAGTAGCATGGTCTGTCTGTTGGTCACGTTCATCAGTCTGCAAAAACCACTGAACCGACTGAGATGCTCTTCAGATGCTGACTCGGGTGGTCCCAAGGAACCATGTATGAGATAATGATCAAGATCTCTCAGGGAAAGGGGCAATTTTGGGGAGTTGTATGGTCCATTTAAAACCATGGGAGTGTGTGCTGTATGCAGTGAAAGGCAACATTCAGGCCTCAATAATGGCATGACTGCCAATTACAACGTTCCCGACTGGTCGATGTCACGTTACATGCGTCCCAGTGAAACATTTGCTCCCCTTCCCCCCCCCCTTGCAGTGTGGCATCTTGTCAGAATTCTTTGACTACTTGTTATTACTGCTATTAGGCTGTGCAAAACTCAGTTGGAATGGCTGAATCAGAATGAAGGGTTGCTGAAACAAAAAGCCAGCCTCCGTGTTATTTCCTGGCAGAAGAGATCTTATAATTTAACTATTATTGGTAGGATTCATCGCCTGCTCGCAGTGCATAAATGCAGCTTGTTGCTACAGATGTAGCGTGGTGCATGTGTACACTGATGAGATGTGCAAAAACGGCTGAAGTGATCAATATGTCGTTTGGTGGCTGACATGTAGGTCCAAGGAACCGGGTATTAGATCAGGGTCATGCTAAATGATTGGCTGGAAACAACATATCTGAAATGACCTATTTTTGTGTCAAGTGGGGCATAAAACTTTAGCCAATTGCCCGTTGTGCAGGGTTTTTTAAGAAACTGTTGCCATTTGGTCAATTACAGTTGTTAAATTTGAAATATGGCTATTTATTTTTAAAACAGTGTTAGATGAAACGATATAAAATACCAATTTAGTTTTACCCATCTGCAGTCAAGTTACACAATTTACATATATTTTTGATATTATATTTATTATTTTATTAACATTAATGAACTCTATCAAAACTTATTATAGGTTACAATATAATTTTTTAACGAATATGTTATTACTCTTAAAGTTTAACGTAATTTTGTTGAAAGAGCCAGTAACTGTCGTTCAGCCAAATTAACCAGATGTAAACCCTTAATCCAGTTGACAACTGTGTGAAGTTTTACAAAGCTGTTGCTGTTCCTTTGTAGGAGCCAACATTCTGAGAGGTGTCGCTGGAGCAGGTGTATTGGCTGGCTTCGACAAGTTCAAGGCAATGTACGTCAAGTGGCGTCTCGGCTACATGTAATTGCCCTGTATGTCAAATACGGGGCAGGCGGGCGGTAGGACCCCTTCCCCACGTGACAATATTTAGCCTGTGTAAAATGCTGCATTGGTTGAACAGCAAGAATTTCACTGCACATTGCAGGTACTAGTGACTCCGGAGCAACGCTCGTTAATTAAATTTATTGTTACTGCTGTCGTTGATGCTATTTATTACAAAGTAGTCTTCTGTTGTGCACGTATTGATTTTAAATTGCAGAAGTCTTCGTCGAATAGACTAGGCGTCTCGTGGAAGATCCATTCTTTTTAGATATCTGCGACCTTTATATTATAAGAGTTCATGAAGCTGTGTACAGTTACTTTGCTGTACGTTGAATTGATTGGAAGTGTATGTGCAGTTGAAACTACGTGCAGTGTGCAGTATCTAAAGTGATCAGGGTGATGATTGTGCTATGAAATTTTGCTCGATATTACTGTAAATGCTATTTTTGTCTTATCTTCCTCGGTCTCCATTTTTATTGTGCATTCAGTAGAGAATATCGACAACGGACAATTTAGCGTACGATGCTGTTTTTTGTTATATGTATTTCGACGATAATTGAAACTTGAAGTGGAAAAATTAATTAAGAAGGAAAAAAATTGTACATGCTGTTTGCACGTTGGATCCGCCGGTGCTGATGCCGAATGTTAAATTCCAGTCACATCGTCTTGTGCTTTTCATTGATGACAGAGTCACTCGTCGTGCAGTGTTGCGGTTTGATTTACAGCTAGTAAATATGATGCAGTTGGGTATATTGGCGTCTGTTGTATTGAAGTTTTTTATGCTTTTGCCTTGTAATGAGCCGACATTGTTGGCATAGCAAAGGTGGTTTGTTTTTGGGCTGTCCGTCCCCCGCATTTGTCTTTTCATCCAGACAGATCTTGTTTGCTTGATAAAACTTACAGGGAATATTCACTATCCCCGTACTGATGACCTGGGGCCTGATTTACAAAATATCTTAGGAAAAACTTAGGATAAAGTGTGACTTAAGAAAATTGTAAGAAAAACTTTGGATGAACTTAACGCAAAACGTAAGATCAATTTAATAAGAAAAATGTGATTTCTCAAAAATAACATTTTTCACAGAATTGTCTGCATATACATATAGGAAGAACTTGGAAAGATCTTAACTTTGTAACTTAGGAAAAATGTAAGCTAAACTTGGGATTTTAAAGAAGCCCCTGGTTAGATACTGGAGGTCACGGTCACAGCAGGCCTTCGAGCCACACGTCGACGCTGGGACGTCAAATACTATCTTCTAGTTTTTATGCACAGAAATTGAAGAAGTTGTTAGTTGAGGGTTTGAAAGACTAACTATTTCTGTACTTAATAACAGCTAGATGCCACGAACTAACGACGCCCCTGTTGGCGTCAGAAAACTGGAGTCCCTGGGCTATCGTATGACGTTGTTCGCGTAATCCTATGTTTGGCCATCTTAGTGGAACACCCGACTTGCTGCAGACAGACGGACGGACAGTCACGATGATGGCAAGTATACGAGTAGACCGCGCTAGCATAGCGTCGCGCCACTGACAGTGTCCAGCACCAGCTAAATGACAGCAATGCCGTCAGCTGCACCGTTCCCAACGAGGCAGTTCAGTTCTCTGGAATTTGGGAACAAAAAATGACCGGGATTCCCTGGCGTCCAGAAAACGGGAGCCCGGGAATGCAAACCCCACTCGCGCGGTAAAATCACTTTAAATCAACATTTTATTATAACAGCTGCCAGACTCGGGCAATCGTTTGAGCATTGTGGTTGGGTTTGCTAAGCCACCAGCTGACAGCTGCTGACCTAGAAAACAATTCTTCTAAATTACTGGTTCAGTCGTCAGCTTCGCTGCACCCTCCGCATGAACGTAGCACGCGGTATCTATTGTGACAGATGTCGCACATAGCGTGGTTTGTCTCTGTGTATGTCATCGTGCTGTGCAAAGGCAAAATCGGCGTAACGTATCGAGATACCGTGGGACGGTGGGACTGACGTTGTCACGTCACATGGAGAAAACGGAAGCAGGCCTCAAAGGCCTCTGTATCCGAGAAATACTGACTAAATACAATATTACTCATTTACAAAATATTACACTATGATACTACGGTTGGGCACACGTCGGACGGTCGGGTGAGCGCTGTGCAATAAAGGGTAAACCGATCCAGATGCCGTTTAAAAGTCTGACTCGATTGGGCTCAAGACATGATAATATTATGTATCATCTATGAGTCAGGGGGTCAATATGGAATCCAGTCAACTCGTCGCATGACCACCTTGATTGATTGATCGTAACAAGAAAAACAACCCAGCTCATCACCACTTGCTATTATTTTATGGTTCTAATATTAACTATTCTAGTACATTCTAGAGGGCGCACAGTTGTTTTGATAATATTATAACAGATAAATTATATTGCTTTAAGATGAATGTATTTTTGGAGACATTGTGTTTTTTTGCTTTGTTTTGGTACTACATTCTGGAAGGGATCGTGCTATTTTTTATTCCGTCTTGTTGCCGTAGGAAAGATGTTAAGGGCCAGACTGTGCTCATCACAGGCGCAGGTAGGTTGTCGCCATAGGCGCCGACTTCATCGTCATCTTCTTCAGTCATTTGTAGGCCAAAGGCCTGTCGACTGATCTTGAACCAGTTCACGTACTGGAGAACTTCAGGTTGATGCAGTGTGTATCAAATCGGTGTTTGAAACAGTTAACTGATGGCGCAGACACAACGGAATCTGGTAGAGAGTTCCAGAAGTTAACTATCCTGTAGCTGAAGAAATTCTGTCGCACAGATGTCCTGCAATCTCGTTTCTTCAGTTTGAAAGTGTGACCCCTTGTAGCCATAGTGGAAATATTATCTGCCACTGGTAACGAAGTCACCCAGTTAGAGTATTTATCATGCACAAATTTGTATGTCTCTATTGCATCTCCACGCAGCCTTCGGTATGACAGTGTAGGTAGATCCATTAGTTTCAATCTTTCTTCATAGGGCATTATTCTTGTAGCGCGATGCTGTACACTCTCCAGCAAGTCAATATTCTTTCGAAAATGTGGATGCCATACGGTGTTGCTGTATTCTAGATGTGGCCTAACCATTGTAGTATATAACTGCTCCAGTAATGGTATGTCAAGGTAGGTGAATGTTCGTCCTATTAATCCCAGGATCTGATTCGCTTTACTCACTGCATGTTCCGCATGATCGGAGAATGTAAGCTTGCTATCTGTCCACACGCTGAGATCCTTCTCTAGTTCCACTGCCTGCAATGGATAGGATATTCCATTTATATCCTGCATTACATATGCTTCACGTTCAACAGGTCTGCCTACCTGCATAACCTTGCACTTATCAACGTTATATCTCAGCTGCCAGGATCGTGACCATTCACCAAGCACATCCAGATCTCTCTGAAGTACTGTCCGATCTGTACTAGATGTAAACAGCTTGGTATTATCTGCATACATGTAGATGAAAGCGGCTATGGAGTCTGGCATATCGTTAACATAGCAGATAAACAAAATCGGCCCTAACACCGACCCTTGCAGCACTCCGCTGAGAACCTCTGCCCTAGAAGACATCGCACCTCCAACACCAACTCTCTGCATTCTTGACAGGAGAAAAGACTTTATCCAGTCAAATAATGGTCCTGTTATTCCATACTGCTGTAATTTAAACAAAAGCCGTCGATGCAGAACAGAATCAAAGGCCTTGGCAAAGTCCAAATAAACCATGTCCACTGTATCCCCATTGTCCAGTAATGCACACAGCTTGTCAACCACTTCTAGTAACTCAGTAGTACATGAACGACCCTTCACGAATCCATGCTGACAGTCTATCAGAAATCCATTATCTATCATATGCTTTATGAGAGCATCCCTGATTAACTTTTCCATGGTTTTACAGCATACTGATATGAGACTAATCGGTCGATAATTGCTTGCAGTCATGCGAGAACCTTTCTTAAAAAACCGGAGTGACATTTGCTACTTTCCATGGAGATGGAATCCTTCCTTCATCAAGAGACTTTCTGAATAACATATATAATGGCTCAGCTAGCTCCGGTGCACATTCCTTTAATATTCTAGGATGCATATTATCCGGGCCTAGCAACTTCGATGGGTTCAGATTCTGTAACAACTTCAAAACATCAAGTTCAGCAAATTCAACGTTACCCAAAGTTTCCTTCACACTGACACAGAAGTCTGGCATCTGATTAACATTCTCTTCCTGTGTGAAAACACTACTAAAATAAGTACTGAACACCTCTGCTTTGCCAGCATCTCTGCTCACTAGCTCATCATCTCCGGACAAAATATCTGTCACTCGATAAGACGTCTTTAGTTTACTGTTCACAAACTTGTAAAATGCCTTAGGATTTTTCTTTGCCTTTTTGACTTCATGGCGGCGATGGCCACCACAGCCAATAACCTGTGGGAGCGACGCCATTATTTTTGCCCCACAGGCGTATGGTTGGCAAATTTAGTTTGCAACGACAAAATGACTATAGTTTTGCATTCCCGGGATCTGGTGCAACCTTAACCATAATGCAAACAAGCTAGCTGTATGCATACATGTGCACTGTTTACTGTTCGGTAGAATGCAAAGAATGTATCGTTTAGTTTAATGATCATTGCTGTAGGTTTACATACCAGTTTGTAATACTATTTATGAAGGCATAAAACAGACCACTATGCAAGTGGAAGACTACTTAGTTTCAGCGTCAAAATGCACCAAAAAATCGTTTGGCGGCCGGGCTTAGCCCGGACCCGCTGGGGCAGCTTGCAACACTCTCCCAGTATACAGTGAGCGATGCTTGTTGATCAGTAGGTAGTTTTGGCATTGAGTTTAGCAAGTGCAGTGGTCTAATGGTAAAGCATTGAACTGACTGCTGAGAAATTGCAGGCTCACCAGGCAACCTTGAGTAAGTTGACAGTGTGCAGTTTGTTCTATAATGTAGTCTGCATAATTGATACAGTGTTATCAGCAGGTGCTTGATGGCTGTTAACAGGTTCTGGTCTAGGACGTTTAATGGCTGAGCGATTTGCTAGGCTGGGCTGTAAGCTAGTACTCTGGGACATCAACTCGGAGGCAACTAACGAGGTAGCTGCTAAACTCTGTGAACTGGAAGTCGAAGTTCATACATACGTATGTGATGTGGCCAACAATGACAGCGTGTACCGCACAGCCAACAAGGTCTCTGTACTTTATGACATCGTATAAACTCTTGTTATTATCTAAATTTGTAATGTAATGTTTACTATTAAGTTGGCAAGACTTAGTGTAATGCTGGGCAAGGCTTACAACTGGGCAGAGGTGTGAGTGCTAGTTACTTGTGAATTGTGATCCCCTTTATTAGCCAATTGATGTATCGAGAAAGGATGAGGTACAGTGGCTGAGCATCCCTGGTTGGCATCAGTTCGTTGAGTTCCATTCATTGCTTTGATACCATAAGAGCATTGTGTGTAAACCTTCTCCATTTATCCCAAGAGATTTTCTGGAGAATCTGACCCAACTTGTAGCTACTTGAGGAAAGAAGTCCGGTTGAAGGAACCCTGCAGGGGCGGTTCTAGGAATTTTCATTTGGGTAGGCCAGTCAAAGGCCAAGCAAATTTTGGGTAGGCCAACAGAGTGGTGTACGTGGGGATCATGGGGATGACCCGCGCCATTTGGATAGGCCAGGAACGAGTTTGGGTAGGCCACGGCCTACCCGGCCTAATAGCTAGAACTGCCTCTGTAACCCTGAGTTTATTTGTGTGTACGTGTGTGACTTAATTAATGCCAAGACATTTCAGGTGCACACTGCTCAGGTATACTAATAAAGAAGTAAGTCTGTTTAGTGATAAAATTAAGGTTTGGGTTTATAATATACAGAGGCTATGCACTGACGTCAGTGAATGTTACAAATTGAATATCATATTAAGCTTAACTTGGATAAAGTATGTGTCTGAGAATGTGGGATAAATGATTGTTTTTTGGCTAGTAATAGTAACATCACTTTGCCATTCATCCAGTCCACACATTGTGACAATGTGGGAGCAGCAAGTGGCACTGTAGAAATGCTAGGCAAAGGGTTCACTTCCCAGCAAGACAGGGCCACGGAAATTGTCATTTTCAATGCATCCATTATTGCAGGCATGACTAACGTCACAGACAGCAATATTTATAATATGAGATGATCATTTGCTATAAAGCTTGGCTGATTAACAAACTGTTACTGTCACTTTACATCTCTGTGTAGAATACATATGGTACGTTTATACACAAGTAATTTTTTAGTGCTAACATTTATATAGTATGTTGTCCTTTCTTAGGTGCACACATTTGGTCAAATTTGTCTATGCTACGTACAAGATTTTGTGGTAAGATAAGCTGTATGTATTACTCTGCACAAGAAGACATTTCACCCACTTCTGCCAACTAGCTATCCTCCTTTTCCTCAGTCTTCCTGACCTCAGGTAGATGAATGCCTGATAAGCCAAAACATCTGTATCTCGGTATATCTGTAGCATGACATGCATTCCACGTGATAAAATAGCCCATGTGCCCATATGTCACGATGAAAGCAGTTTTCTGTCTCATTGACAGATTGTGTGAAATATTCTAAGTTTTATATTTGTCATACGCTACAGTGGACGTAAATTATAGCAATTCTGGGGATGTTTGTATTTGTTTGGCATAATATTTAATGTGTTTGTTAGGTGACAACGGAAGTGGGTCCTGTAGACATTCTAGTAAACAATGCTGGTGTAGTGACGGGGCGGAAGATGTTGGATTGTAGTGATGCACTGATGAAGAAAACAATGGACATTAATACATTAGCACATTTCTGGGTGAGTGTTTAATATGATAAGTCATTTTTGAACGGAAAGTTTCATAGCCAGTTGTATAATCAGCTGTGGATAAGTAACTAAGTAAATTAGTAAGTATGCAACTCGGAACGTGTGTAGATTTCTCTAAATCAACTTGGTCAGTCACAGCATATTATACCAACAGCTATATGTGCAAAAAATAATGTTTAGTTTTCAGTGGTAAGGGTTTGGCTTATATTATGGCTTATATGTCTGTCTGTCTGTATGTATGTATGTAGGTAACATTGGCATATTGTTTCTAAATGACTAAACAGATTAATATATATTTTTTGGTGTGAGGTTTACCAAAGAGGACATTTACCTCTTATTAGATGAGGGTCCAGATCAGCCCATGGAAAGGGAGACCTATGCTCAGAGGTGGATGTTAGACGTAAAACATTTTGCCTGGCTTTTACTTATTTCCAGTTTTAAGTTCCCATCTGCTTTTTTATCCACAGTTGACCATCCCAGCAGTTGCTGACCTGGTCTAGGTTTTAGTGGTCACCAGCTGTGGAAATTATGTGCCTTGTGTGGGGCCGCGGTACCCCCTTTCCTGCTTTTATTCCTCCCTTGTCCATTCACTTCCTCATCTTTTGCTTTTTTTACTTTTTATGATTTTCTTTTTCTCGTTTGCTTTGCTTATTTTCTTCTTTTGTCCATCCCTTTCCTTTCTACAAGAATAGTCATCACTCCGTTTCCAGGCCAGAGGTCGTAGGAGGCAATTGAACCTGGGTTTAGTTTGTTCCTTTCATTTTGTTTTATCTCTGTTGCTTAGTTAAGATTTATTCGGTGTTTTGTCGTACTTGGTTTAGTTTAGTCTTGCGGTGCAATATTTGTCTTTACCTGTTGTAGGCGCTAACATGATAATTTAAATGAGCCTCTCGATCCCTTTTCGATGGCTGCTGCACAAAAAGGTGGCAAGGGTTGAGGCTAATATATCGCTGGCCTTCCTTCACTGGGTGGGGATAGGCTCTCCACCCGTGATCTTTTGTCTCTGATATAGCCATATTTGTGCTGAAAGAGGACGTTAAACTCCAACTAACTAACTGTAGAAATTGCTGGAGTGGGTTTTAACGGACTGAATTCCTGATGCCTAACTAAATGTGTCAGACTTCTGTGGGGAGGGTTTTTCGATTAAATGGCAAGTTTTGGTGCCTTCTGGGTGGTTTTGTTGTTGCTACTGAGTGACTTGACTAGGCTCTGAACTTCAAGGGCTGCCTTAAATTGTAATGCAAATTACAACAAGACAACAGATGGTCTTCTTTGAAATCAGTGTAGGGAAACTGATCCCTCATTACTTCTATAAGCTTACTGAATCGGCATCAGTATCAGGAGCACCCTCTGGCGAAAGTGGTGTGTATGTTTCCAACCGATTCCTCCCGGCAACAACCCCGAGAGGAAATATCTAAGGAAGATAGGGTGGGCTGATGCTAAATGAGTACAAAGAGTTTTGGTCTGTACCAGGATATATGCAGGTTTGGAACATGTAGAGGGAGAAAATCGGGTGGGGGCTGGCTACCCAGGTTTATCCGGTAAGTGCCCGAATGAATGTTTGTCAGAAATTGAGTCATTTGCAATACTGCTGATAAGTGCACCTTGGTTGGTTTTGGTCATATGTCTTGCAAATGTTGACAGCAAATCTGACACAAACATACTATGCAGTGGTGTACTGCAGTCTTGGCACCAGTGCCAAAACACGAATGACGTCACTGCTAACGACATTTGGTTGTTGCAGCAAGTCCAGAACAATGCAGCCAGGTTCGTTCTACAAGCCCCAAGACGATCTCATTCGTGGCCACTGCTATGCCAGCTACACTCGTCAGAGGATTGACTACAAATTGGCTGTGTTGACCTACAAGGTTCACAGCACAATAACACCAGCTTATCTCAGTTGTCACATCAAGTCGCACGAGTCTGCACCGATACTACACTCGTCCGGCGTTCCGCTTGACAAACCATGCACTAGGACTGAGTTTTTGAAGCGTACATTTTGACACTCTGCGCCATCTGTCCAGAATCACTTCCTGTTATCTGTTATCACAAGCATTGCTCGAATTACCGAGAGGGACAGGCTGATTTTCCCCCACTGCGGTTGCACTATACTTTACAATGGGCCGCCCTTCAATGCCTCGGTGTGGCCCCCTTCCACTACTTTTTATTAATTCAACCACTGATCACAAGTGACTGTTTGTCAGTATTTAAATATGAGCTAAGGACACACTTTTTCCGTTTTGCATTTGACTAGCAGACGCGATCAGACTGCCAATGCCTCTGAATTCATATCCATACAGCACTATAGAAGTGTGATTATTATTATTATATTAACCAACGAATGACCTGTTTGTTGTCTGTACCAGACTGTGAAAGCCTTTTTGCCAGGGATGATATCCAGAGATCGTGGTCACATTGTGACATTATCAAGTGCTGGTGGCCTCTTTGGTGTGCTTGGCCTCAGTGATTATGGTGCGAGTAAGGCTGCCGCACTTGGGTTCCACGAGGCAGTCCGAATGGAGTTGTATGCACTGAACAAGACCGGAATTCATATGACACTTGTTTGTCCATTTTTTATCAACACTGGCATGTTTAAAGGTGTCAAGACGAGGTATTTATATGTCTGTTTTTAGTAATGGTTACCGTAATGTTCTTTATATTGCACCATGTCCAGATAAAATCTTCTTTAGCATATTGATATTGTTACTGGCCCGCCTGCACATAGTGTTGGGGGCCAGACTAGTAATGGTCACTTGTTTCTGGCATTGTCGTATGTCGTCATCTGTAACACGGCGCATATGTAACGTAACTCACCATCATCATCAGATTATTTATAGTGCACTGACTACAAACGTAGGCCGCCGGTGCATTACAATGTCAAACATTAAAATAGTACAAATTAAAATAGTAAAATGTTAATAGGCTTAGTTAAAAGCTTCTGTAAATAGATGTGTCTTCAGCTTCCGTTTAAAAACGTTCGGAGAGGTCGATGCACGAATGTTCTGTAGAAGTCTCTTCCAGGCTGCTGGTCCTGCATAAGAGAAAGCTCGTTCTCTGAATTTAATCCGAAGCCTAGACAGACAGTAGTTTGTAGTATTCTCAGATCGCAGGGGGCAGCATGGATGGCGGGCCAGTACTTTTACGTTCCGTTAGAGCAACATCTTGTTGTTTACTCTTTAGCTCCAAAACACGGAGTTGTGTCAGTATTTTTGTAGTTATTTTTTCACTGTGATATTTGTCATACCTGGTCTGCAGGTTAATTAACATAATGGAGCAGGAGGTGGTTGCCGACAAAATTGTCAATGCAGTTTTGACCAATAAGGCGATGCTGTGTCTTCCTTGGGTCGTCAACGTGGCTCTGGCACTGAAGAGGTAGGTCAAGTACCTGTGTTTTCTAGGTCATAAAAATGCGACGCCAAATGCCTGGAAATTTTTTGGTGTAATGTTTGAATAATTGTGGCTTTGAAATATAACTGCTACGTCTGGTAAATTATGAGTGACGTTATTAATGGCATGTTGTCAAGGATATTAAATTAATGACTTCATTTCATGCTTTAATATCTATATTTCATGTACAGGAACAGTGTTTCTTTTCTGTCTTTTTTACTCCCGTCCATCTTTCTCAAGAGGTCCAATGATGGGTAGACATCGCACCGGCTCTGTTACTGGTCCTGGACCGGGCCGGTCCAGAACTGGATCGGACCGGCACCGGTCCAATTTTTGGACCGGCGCCGGTCCGTTATTTGCATTTTTGCGTTGCACATGCATTAAAGCCGACAATGTTGAAACGTTAAGCCATAAATTTGCAGCAGCTGCGTGACACCTGACAACTGACTGTCTGAGTCTGGACTTTGCACCTACCGCCGCGCTAAGCTATTGACACACATCCGCTCACATGAGCCGTGCACTTTTGATGTGTGTAAAATCTATACTCGCCAGTTCTACTGCGGTGTTTGTTAACGCAACAGTGGTCGCTCTTGTTTCTAGCAAGCTGCTCAAGCCTGCCTACTGTACGCCGTGTCAACTTCAAAGTACGTTCCCGGAATTTGATGGTGTGTCCAATTAAACTGTATATATAACTTAAGCGCCGTCTGGTCGCCATCAACGGTCGATGGCATTCGAACGAACGCTGTACATAACCTTCGGCAGCGTTGGAGCGTGGGGGACGGTACGGTATCAGAAATGTAGCATTAATAGATTACAGTAGCATTCAAACTCACGCCGTCCACCGCGGTCGACGGCAGTCTTACACTGTCGAACGCCTTCGACGACGTTCAATGCGTGCGAACGTGGGGACGGTCTCATAGCATTGCTAGATTTCATTAGCGTTCTCACTAACGTTTGATCGTCTTTAACGACGTTCGAACGTCAGTGAGAAGTCCCCTTAAGACTTCACTCTAGTGCGCCATCACAACGAATATGTGGACGGCGTCCAGGAACTGCTTGTATATGGGTGTGACTGTACACTGGCTGAACGAGGACGACAACTTTGGTACCTACAACAAATGCCTGACAGTCACGTCTGGCGCCGGGCAGCCACACCGCCGACTTCATTTGACGTAATTCAGCAACAGTAATATGTAAAGGTTTATGCCTAAAGCAGCGTTGTCATGCAGCTATCCACGGCCGTAACACGCCCGCAATCGAACGTGTGCGAATGCGGGGGATAGTCTTAAAAA
>Ga0209780_1001760_pt1 | contig 14701 bp, 8 predicted proteins | sample WorMetexBAHAMAS2_FD_187384 | JGI IMG/M metagenome (GOLD analysis project Ga0209780, IMG submission 187384) | Marine gutless worms symbiont microbial communities from Max Planck institute for Marine Microbiology, Germany - Inanidrilus exumae... | ecosystem: Host-associated > Annelida > Digestive... | reverse complement strand
TTAATCAACTGAACTGATTTTATGTTATTTCATTCAGCTGCTATTTTAACAGTTTTATCTTACATTGTACTGCCTAGCCGGTCCGGCTCGCGTACGCTGGGCATTAAATACACTTCTATTAGATTAGATTAGATTAGATTTGTTCTGAGCTACTTGGTTTTTAGTTTTTCCTTTGTAGGTCGACTTCCAAACTTTGGAAGTCAACCTAATACTATAGGTGGCAAATTCCGTCCGTCCGTCCACAAAAAGTTTTTTCAATTTCGATGAAATTCGGTATACAGGTAGTACTCGATGAGAGATGAAAAAGGTAATGACCATGCCCGGATCCAAGGTCAAGGTCAGGAGCCCATTAAAGTCGGAAATTCGACCATTTTGACCATTTTCAAACTCTATCTCCTCCCCCATTTATAATGGGGGCTGACAAATGACCACGGATTCTTAAGTTAGGGGGCAATATCTAAAATTTAACCGGTCAGATTTTTGAAATTCGTCCTCGTTTTCCGTCACGTGACCTCTGAATTTTGATCCTAACCACGTCTGACGGCCCTAGTTTGCCCTAGCGGAAGTCGACCGTCAGTCTCCGTACGGGACTAATTTTTTCGTTTCTGTGCCATGCGCTGGATTAGGCTGGCCATAGCGTCAGCTTTAGAGCGCATGTAAATATACCGTATCATATCGTGTTTTCCTGAAAACTATTTTGATTTTCAAACTGTGTCATTTGTCTGTGCCCACGGTGAGAACAAAAGCTGTTGATGGTTTTTTACCGCTGCTCATCTTAATCCTTTGATATGGTGAGCATTGTCATGGTCGCCTATGGTCTGGTGCATTGCCGTGCATTCAGTTCTTGCATTCATCCAGTGCTACTGAAACGAATAGAACAAATGCAAATGAGAGAGAGCAGGCATCATAATTGATGGCCATGGTGGAAAGGCAGCATATGCAAATTATCAGTGAATGCGGTCCTGGTTGCTCGCCTGACAGCAGCTATGCTCATAAATCCAACATGCATATGACTATGGTGCTCCTTTCGCCCACGTTAGTTATGTAGTGTCTGGCATAGGAGCATGATTACAAGTACAAGAGCTGTGACAGTAACATTCAGTAATGGATTTTTTTCGAATATTTGCTTTTGATAATCAAGCACATTTGACAGTGATGCATGCTGTTTTGTGGAAGTATTTGATGTATGAATGTTCAAACTAGTTAAAATGACGCTTGAAGGTCAGTCAGTAAGTTACTTTCATGTTAGTAAGTTAGTTAGAAACCAGAACAATTTAGTGAATGTTGAGCACTGTTTGTGATTGAGATGTGCCTGAAGACTGTCTCTTGTCCTTCTGTGTGCAGCTCATGATGACAGTATCTGGAGCTGTGCCTGGGGAGCAGTGAACGAGAAAGACGGCACAGAAAACATCATAACTGGCTCTGTTGATGACACTGTCAAGATATGGAAATGGTAACGCGGATTTTAGTCCTTTTTTGGACCAGTTTATTACTTGACAGAATAGACACTACGGGCATCGGAGAGCTGACCTGGCGTAAAAGGAGCAACACGCCTTCCTTTAGGAGTCCAGCAGTGGATCAAGAAAGGATGAGGCCAGCAGCTACTGTGCCTGGTCGATAGTTACCTTAACTCTGTAGGAAGGAAGGGCATGTGTTCTGTTCTGTTCTTTAGCCGTCCTCGATCCGAGGGTTGGCGAGCAACATCAAGGTTGGTACGTCATTTGGACGTACTTTCTCTGTTTATCTCTGTCCTCTTATCTGTCATTCTGATTGACTCTTCCACAGGGAGTCCTGTCCACGTATTGATGTTGTCCATCCAGGTGGTGCGTGGTCTTCCTTGCCTGCATGCACCTGGCATTGTTCCTTGCATTATCTGTTTCTCCAGGCAACTCCCTTGTTTCCTAATGGGGTGACCATAGTACGCTAGCTTCCTTGCTTTGACAGTCTAAACAGTTCCCTCTTTACTGCAGCTTTGTTAAGAACCCACTCATTTGTTTTCTTTGCTGTCCACAAAACCCGCAGAATCTTTGTCAGCCCTTTCATCTCAAAGACGTCAAGACGTGTTTCTTCATTCTATCTGAGTGTCCTGCTTTCACAACCATACATTGCTACAGGCCACACTAGCGCTTTCATTAGTCGTGTCTTTGTTGAAATTGGTATGCTGCGACTTTTCCATATTTTTTGCAGTGATGATGCCCCGATCGCCTGCCCCCTGTTTAAGCTGGTGCGGAATTCCGTCGTACACTCTCCATCTTCTGTAATCAGGGACACAAGGTTTTGGAATGTATCCACCTGCTCCAGTTGCTCATTGTGACTGACTATGTGACGCGCCAAAATTTAAACAGGTCACATGACTCTAAATACATTTTGGGGGTAATATATCATGCATACGCTAGTACTCCTGTGTATCAATCAGCACGCGAAAATTGTTCACAAAATTTCCAGGTCTTGAGACTTCAGGCCATCATAACTCCGCAATGATTACATATTGCCGGAAATTCACTAGCAAACTGACCCACTTGTTCCCAAAGAACAAGTAACAGGAAGAAAGCCAAGGGGGGTGACCAGCTAACCAGGTCACTTGGAAAATGTGTTGTTAAAATGGATGTGATGATGAGGACGGTGGTGAAAATTAGATGTAAAATTTGTGAAGTTCATCATGCTGTATAGCTGCAAATGCTGAAATTGATATTGTTTCCTGGTTGTTGCTGTTGTTAAGTGGCTTCATATGGGCTGTGGGGCTGTAAGTATAGGGCCTGTTCCATTTTCAGGCCAAGGTGACCAAACTTGGCTTTAGTTGTTTGTGTTTTCATGTTATACTGTTTTTTGTTACTGGTCAATGTTCACTTTTGTTTTGTAACCGGTAGGTTTGTTTTCTTCAGAACTAAGTCAAAGAGATTGGCTTGTCAGAAGTCTCGCGTCTCCAAAATGACCTGTTTTATGTTGACCTGGACTCAGTTGTCGGTGTTGTTAATCATGGTGGGTTGCTTGTCAGGTCACGTGACCGACTGGAGCTGCGACACAGAATTGAAGGTCACCAGCTCGGCGTAATCTCGGTGGACGTGAATAATCAGGGCACAGTGGCAGCGTCAAGCAGCCTCAACAGTCAGATACGCTTGTGGGATGTTGAGACTGGCAAGATGATTAAAGACATTGATGCTGGCCCTGGTATGTCATTGATTGTAATTGTACCACCATCTCTCCTCCTGAATTATGTCAGCCAAATGTTCTCTAGATGAACCTGGCTTAACTCGTCCCTTTAAGCGTTCTTTACTCCGCTGATTAAAGACATTGATGTATGATGGTATGTCATTGATTCTACTTGTACCGCCATCTTTCCCCCCGCATTATATCAGCCGATGAACCTGAGTTAACTCGTCCCTTTCATTTTTCTTTGCTCCTCTTGTTTCATTAGAGAATTTTTGGTGATTTTTGCGGTTCAGATGTCCTTCCTGTCACCCAACAAACATTCTCAAACTTAATGACGGCAACTCCAAGCACTGACCCAAACTAGGCCATTGACTTCTTTCTTGATCCACTGTCAGTCTTCTGTGGCAAGGACCATTGCTTCCTTTACACCATCTCTTCAACACAATTACCCTCGTTCTTGCCTTAATGTCACGCATCTTGTTTCTCAGTTTTTGGGTGTGTTCTTTGATTTTCACAACAATGCTTTGGTGTCTATTGACCTGCCACAATGGCAGTTGAAAATCAAACCTTGATGAATTCTTAAGTCAGTATGCTAAGTTGGCATTTGCTGTAGTGGGATTGTTTAAAAGTCTGTTCAAGCTGTTCCATCTAGAAAACTCGTTGTAAATGCTAACAGCGTGCTAATGCAAATACTGCAGTTGGCCTAATAGAAGGAATTCCAGGCTGGGCAGCATATCACAGTTGCTAACACATTTACTGTGTAACATTCACCACTTACAATAGGTCACGTCTGTAGCTGCGGCTTGTATCAAGGGGCGGTGATGCTCTGCAGCTGGGAAGGTAACCGCAGGCGTAGCGGAAAGTAATGGCAGCCTTCCGCAAGGTGGATGACTTATAGTCTTAGTCACTTGCGGGCTGACTGCCTGTACACTGGGATCAGCTCTGGGCCCAATGCTTGGTGAGTACCGTATGGGAAGCCTTTACCTCTACATTTTTGCCATGCATTGCATCGAACAGACAGTAAACATAACTTGCTAATTGTTAGTTATTTTGTGATATCTTGCCTTTCTACTCCATGTTTTCTTTAGCATTGATAGTTTATTTCTAAGACTACAAGAGAGTTTCACTGAGATGAATTGTTACGTGTTGAGAGGTACATAAAGTAATTCTTACTTGCTAAACTTATAAACAAGTTAACATTAATCTGGATAACGTTAATTTTAGTATTTTGCCAGGATAGAAAAACATCAGCGGAATATTGTATGAGTTCTGCTCTGGTCTTTGTTTGTGGTCATTGTTGTCATGGTGCAGTTTTGTGTGCAGTTGATGCATGGACAATTGCGTTCTCGTCTGATTCTCGTTTCATTGCATCTGGCAGTCATACTGGCAAGATAATTCTCTATGGCGTAGAGTCAGGCAACAGCAAAGTGCAGCTCGATACACGCGGAGGAAAATTTGCTCTGAGCATTGCTTATGTGAGACATTTTTCTTCTTGTCTCTCGTAAACTGTCAACTCATCGCGTGTTGCGTGCCACCTGTTTACAACAGGTTGTCAAAAGATATGGTTGTTGTGTGACTGTGTGGTGGTACAGAGAAGCCATGTGGTGTCATCTTTCTCTGTCTCTAACTCACCTTTTCATGCACCTTTTCATTATCTTCCTATGTTTGTATACCACTCTCATGATCCATTAATCCTTCATTGTTTCTCTGCTGCCTTAAAATCCATTTGTTTCACAAATCTTTCTCACACTGACTTTCTTCCTCCCTCAGAACTGTGACTATTACTTGGACCATTTGTCATGAGAAACTTGGTTTTGTTTGTTTAGTTATTTTGCCTTATTACTGGCTCGCCTAATGGGCCAGTATTGTTTTGCGCGCTGACGACTGTCGTTGTCGTCTGTCGTCTGTAACACTGCCAGCAGGCGGGCCGCCGGGCGCATGGACAATCGGTGCGCCGGCGGCCAGGCTTGTGGGCGGTCGGGCGGCCGACACTGCACGGTGGGCCAGTACGGTTACATCTTGTTAGGGCGACACCTTGTTTTTTTCTGTTTTTGGTTTTATGCATTAGATTAAGCTGGCTATCTTTAGATTAAAAGCTATCTTATTGTGTCATAAAATACTCTGTTATTGCCGCTGATATTCCCTGACGCTGCTGCTGTACTGTAGTGACTGTAAACTTGATGAATTTTGCTCTCGAAGAACAAAGAATAGGCCATCACTGGCACTTATTTGTCATCACTGGCACTTATTTCATAGGCATAATCTGTTTGCTGACTGCATGTTTTCCCTGTCTTTCTTAATATGGGCCGGGGCAATCCCCCCTTATCTCTTCACTTTCCCACCTTTTACTCTATCTTTTAGTATCTTTTTACTTTTCCCTTTTTCCCTTACTCGCTTCATCTTTTTTTTTGCCTTTCCATCCCTCCCCATTCTACCAGAATAGTCCCACTCCGTTTCCAGGCTGGATGTCGTATGAGGCGACTAAACCTGGCTTTAGTTTTTTCTTGTTGATTTTGTGTTGTATGTATTTTTAGTTAAAGATGCATGCTTGCTTTTGTTGCATTTGATTTAATTTTGTATTGCAGTGTGATAGTTGTCTCCCCCTGTTGTGGGCGTCAGCGTAATAATTTAAATGAGCCTCTCGATCCCTTTCCCCTTTTGGGTGGCTGCTGAACAAAAAGGCGGTCAGGATTGAGGTTAATATATTGCTGGCTTTCCTTCACTGGGTATGGATATCTCCACCCCCGACCTTTTGTGACTGATATAGCCGTATTTTTGCTGAAAAGGGACGTTAAACTCCAACTAACTAACTCTGTTGCTTAATGTTGAATTTGATAGAGTAATTATTTGTGCTGTTTCTAAGCATGTCTGTAGAAAGGTAGCCTATGCATGTTGTCTGGACTGTGTGTAGAGTCCAGATGGTAAATATATTGCCTGTGGCGCAATTGATGGCATTATTTACATATTTGAAGTAGTTTCTGAGAAACTGATACACACATTAGAAGGTCAGTGCCATTTTATCTTATTACGATTGTGATTTCTATCTGTAGCATTGCGTCTTTATGGGGTTTTCCCATTGTTATGGGGTTTTTTAAAGAAAGCCTCATTACATAATTATTGGGTCACTTTGTCTTTCACTAAGTCCAAAGTGTTACACTTCGATATTGTACCAAAACGGCTAAATGTAGGATCACACAGACAACTCCATACGATACTCAAGTTTTGTGATGCCAAAGGTCTGGTCAAAACTCCAACGGGGTCACCCCCAAAGGGGCGCCAAATAGAGATGGGGTAGGTTACAATCTGCGATTTTCGACCAATATCTCGCTATATCTCAGAAACGGTGCAAGATAGCGACATAGTTACTATGGAACGCTAGTAGAACTTTGCATACTCTGTATCGAATGGTGCTATTTCCAATGACCTTTAACTACCCCAAACCACCCCATTTCTGTTACAAGCTGTCACTGTAAGAAAACGGCTGAACAGAACGAGCTCGTTTTTGGCACAGAGGTTTCCCTTGGCTTATCGTACACTGTGTTGGATGGGAAGTCAGGTATCTCCAGAAATAAGTGTACTTCTCTCTGGAAAATTTTGCAACTGCACATTGATTATCTCAGGTGCTGTCAACTTGGTTGGACGGTCAGTGTGACGGTCGTCGGTCACCAGTTTATCACAGTGACCGTCCATATCTGTGAACACCACAGTGGGGGTGAGGCACTGCGTAGCACGGGTCTGTCAGCAGCAGCTGAGAATTGTTTTATTCCTGTATTGCTAGCTATTGTTGTGTTGGATTTAGTTTCTTCAGTACCAAGACGAGAGATTGGCTGGCGTGTAAAACCTTAACTCAATCAATCAATGAAGCCATGTAAAGTTCAGTTTTAGTGGAAAGTTTAGCACTATATGTTTAATAGGCAACAGGGATTTTATTTTTGTTTCAGTAAATGCCAGTTCTCCAATAAGTTCTGTTCGAGACTGAGACTTGGTTTTTTGCCGGTTTTTCCATGGCTACCATGGATTTCCTGTTTCTACATAGTTTGTAAGTTGCTGGAGTCCAGGCTTTTTACAGACTGTGTGCCATTGCTAATGCCCAGCCAAAGTGCGATGGTGAATCCAAGTACACTGTGTCTCAAACAAACGACACTGCTTTGGCATACGTCAACTGATTTTGATAATTTTTGGCAGAAATGTTGCTAAGAAAGTAAGCAGTCAAATGGTACTTTGTTGTCCCACCTCACCTAACTAGTGCTTGTGCACTACCTAAGGAAACAGAAAGCCGAAAATTGCGTCTTTTCACTTAAACGCTGAATGTTGTTTTGCCAGCAGACACAGAAAACACATTCATATTATCACTCGGTTACAGCTGAACTGCCTTTCATTCTCACAAGAGTCAGCGGTATGCACCAAATAAGACATAGGAAGAGAGTATAGCATGCTACTGTCTGATCGTGTACTGTGTAATGCCATTCATTGTTATATGAATATAATGTCGTAATTCGGCTGAAGTGGAACAGTGAGTGCTCTGCATACACACGACTGCACATTCTACAAATTTTATCCAAAAAATAGCTACCATTATCCATAGTGAACAACTAGAAAACATAGGCAGTCGTATCAACATGCAGACCCACGCCGGCAGCAGCAGCACATGGCCGTAGCACTAGCAACCGTGACGGTTTTCGTAACCGTGTGACCTTGACCTTTGACCATGTGACCTCTGGGTCAATACATGCCGAGCGACTGCTATAGACTATACGTGTAAAGGTTTGGTGTTGATAGCTCAGGCAGTTTTCCTTTTACAGTGCAGACAACGCTATACCCACGCCAGCGGCTATACAGCCAGCGTGGATAACAAAACAACGGCAGATTACTGTCAGAGACCGAAGTGATGCCTGCATCTTTTTTATATGTACAATTTGTCATTTAACAAATTTAACAACCTGTATTCTAAAAGAAAACAAAACTGGATGTACAAAAAATTAAAGTTGAAATTGATATACGATGTGAATGTCAAGTTGAACACACACGATGACGTCGATCAGTGAACTGCCTGTTGGCTTAGTTCCTAGTGACCAGGTGCGCATTGGCTGACCAATCATGAAACAGAATATCCTTTTTTGAAACAGGATATCATTCTTCCAAATTTTCAGATAATAAGCAGAAGCAATCGACTGCTGATCAGTCACTGGTTAGGACGCTGTCATGATTGATTGTCAGACAGTTTCTACTCGTAAACAAAACCACATGACGTCAAATCTCCCGGCGCTCAGCCAGTTAGGTGATGTAGTATAGTCCAGTGTGGTCCGTGCCACCACCGTGGATGCAGAAGAAAGAGAATCAAAGTCCAAAGTTCCGTGATGGTCCTTGTACTCTGCATGTGCATTTGTGGGCAGGTCATGCAATGCCAATCCGCGGCTTGTGTTTCTCGCCAGACTCGACTCTGCTGGTTACGGCTTCTGATGACACCCACATCAAAATCTACGACGTGTACGTCATACTCATCACTCATAGTTTGTTCTTCACTGTGAAGTATTGATGACACATGCTGCGGGTGTGCCTGTGTGTATGTGGTATTCGTGACCAACGTGCTCAAGAGGCAACTGTGTGCTGTGTCATACATCAGCAGCATCTATCTCTGATGGCTACTGACTTCTATCATTAAGCCCACATAGATGCAGATTTATCAACATCCGCCATTGTTGTATCAGAATTAGCAGGCATCCACGCTGAAGCCTGCTGTGCAGAGATGAACTGACCACTACACAATGTGAAACGGTGCGGAATCTGCGTTTGAATATAGCCATATGTATTTATTTTCCATAACCTTTCGATTGAATCAGGTCTTGGCCTCGAACCAAGACCCTTAGAAAGTGGACTTGAGTGCTGTTGAGACCTGAGACCAAGGTCTTGAGGTCACAAGACTGCATGTAAGGCAGACTATAATGAGATAAATGTGTGACAGATGACACAGTTGTTCATATGTGAAATTGTCACAACCACTTCCATTTTAATAACCATTTTTATGTGATCTTGTGTTAGCCAGTTTTCTTTCTTTGCTTGTTTGGAAGAGAATCCTCAGCCGTGTCTTTTCTGAGATCCGACCTTGTGTCACTGCACTGAAGGAAACTCACGAACTGAACCCAACCAGCGAAGTTACCCACTGGCCTTCTTCTCTTTATCCACCGTCAGACTGCCTAGTGATGGACATTGATGCCTGGTTCTTGGACACCAGTAGTCGCCCCCAAACACCAGTAGCCTGAGTTGTTTGAACGTGAAACGAGCTGGAAATAAATGGTTGCATGTTGTGTGTGTTTGCAGTGTGCAAGGCAACTTGATAGGAACGCTGTCTGGTCACGGATCTTGGGTCTTGAATGTTGCGTTTTGTCCTGACAACGTTCACTTTGTCTCATGGTATTGTCAGTCACACGCTGATTCACATTCTGTTTGTTGTCGTTATACGTGTATGTCTCCTGGTGCTTTTTATGTTTCTGTATACGTACTGCATATTGCTGAGTAATAACAGTACTTGTTGCAGGTGAATTTGGATCTTACCTAGGGATGTGACAAAGTTCGAATTCGACGACATTCGAACTTCGAACGTTTTTAGCAGATTCGAAATTCGACGAATTGTTTTCACGTCCCATCGTCGAGGTCGAATCTCAGGTCTATCGGCGCCGCATGTTTACACAGACGGACCACCGGAACAAGTTAACAACAAATGCACGTTGCCTAATAGTCTGAAAGGACCGAAAATAATACTAAACGTGGCTGACCATTACGTTAACAAAGACGAACATAGTACAGTGGTACGTTTTGGATTTTAGGCAGTCATAATAATCATAATCATAAAATAGAAGTTTAGTGGCCTAATATCCCAATGCACTTACATCGTTGTGTAATGTAAATAAAAATCAAAAACAATGACCGACAAAAAGTATATTTCAGAATTGTTAAGTTATGATCAAATTCACATTCGCATTCGAACGAATTTGTGTCATGAAATTCACATTTTACGAATGCGAATTTTTCTCAGCTTTGTCACAACCCTAATCGTAGCAGCCTACAGGTGGACTTGTAGCACAAATTGGTTGGCGTGGTCTGAGGGTTGGCGGCCACCTGGCACTAAGGCTTCATTCATCAAATGAACTGTGAACTCTCGCAATGGCTCTGTTATGATGTCAGCACTGTCAAGATTGGCATTAGTACCATTATTATTTTTATTAGATGATGTGGTAGCATCATAGCCAAGAATTAAAGGAGCTGCTACCAGCACTTGTCTTAACTATAGCAGTTAGGGCTCGATTTTGGCGAACTGTTGAGAAACAAAGAAAAGCAGAATGTATCAAGTATTAGTATCAGTGTGCTGTCCTCATCAGAATGAACACATAGAATTGTATATAAAAAAGTTGCTAATCGTCATGTCAGGGTTATTGTAATCATGTCCTTCTTTTGTTTTGTCACACTTTTTTGTCCGGGCAGTTTCTCAGGAACACAACACGTACCAGCATAGTTAATACATCGCTAGAACCGTTATAACCCGGTAGATTTACATTTTGTGGTATTCGATGATATTGTGTCCCATCTGGGGGTTAAATCCCCAAAAAGGGGCATGAATAGGCATTTTCAAGTCAAACTTGCAAAACATTAAAAATGGCATATTATCAAAACTAATGCACCGATTCCAACCAAATTTTGCATAACGATTAAGACCAAGTACTCTTCATGGGTGATTCAAACCTGCTTATAACAAATCCAAGATGGCGGATGGCCGCCATCTTTAAAAATTAATAAACTGCAATATTTCAGCAGTGGTTTGACCAGTCACCACGGTATTTGGCAGGATGATGCATTTTGACCCTCAGCAACCTATTGGCTGTAATTTTGAATGTTTCATAATCCAAGATGTTGGATAGCCGTCAATTTTGAAAATCGAAAAATTGCCATATCTCAGCAACAGGTTGACAGATTGCCGTGAAATTTGGCAAGATGGCACACACTGACTAGCTGCATCATGGCAGCCAGAACAGCTGGCACAGATAATAACTAAGAAATTCCATCACTATCAACCTGTGTATAAGTGGCTTATACATAGGTTGACAGTGATGTAATTTCTTCATTCCTGTCTGTGTTAGCAAAAAGCATTTAGGATATGGTTGCCAGGTCGTGACTTAAACGTCGATCGCAACGGGTAAAAACCGAAAGTGTGAAAATGTGCATTGAATGACAAAAGTGACATCTGCTTGTCTGCTTTTCCATTAAATCGAATGGTAAAGGATAATTTTAATTTTGGTGAGTTTTTATCAAAATCTGTTGACTTGACAGATGGAGATTGAATATTATTTGGTGGCAGTGAAAATGCATAAATAAAATTACATAACATAAGCAAGTGACATCAACGGAATTTGCAATCCATCATTTTATTTAAAAATGCTGGCAGTTTTTCCTAATGTTGTGTAAGTCAGAGCTCTAAAACTGCAAAAATTAAATGAAATGCTAAATTACAAACATGAAACACGCATGCCAGGAAGAGTCAAAAGTATTTTGACTAGGATTGTTGATGACAACGTGAAACTGATATCTCCATAAAAGACGACATAGTCGCTAAGAACTGAGCCAAGAATGGAAGTTTTCTTGCAGAATACACACATGCAAAATGACCAGTCGTAAAAGAAAACATAGGAAATAGAGCGAAGAACGTAGGTGCTATTTGTGTTTGAACTGGACAGTGAATACAAAATCATTAAAAAACTATTAGTGATTAAACGAACAAATATGTTATTGGCTGCCACCTTGGTTGGATGAACGGAAAGGTTTTCCCTCCACTTATGTTCAGGTTTGGGGAGATATAACTGAACAACCCCTCCACGATCTCCAGAGTAAATGCTGTTTGAGCGTATAATGAGAGTGGTCAGTGACGTTGTTGTATGTTGTACTGTAGTTCATCAGACAAGACGGTGAAGGTGTGGGAGGCGACGTCTCGACAGTGTATACACACGTTCCATGATCACCTTGACCAGGTCCGTCGCTCGTCATGCTTCACACACGGATAGCCTTGTGATCATTGCTATCTTTTAGTATCTTTTACTTTTCCCCCTTTCCCTTTCCCTTTCTTAATCGCTTCATCTTTTTTCTTGCTTTTCCATCCGTTCCCATTCTACCAGAATAGTCCCACTGTTTCCAGGGCGGATGTCATAGGAGGCAACTAAACCTGGCTTTAGTTTTGTGTGTGTTGATTTTCTGTTATATGTATTTTATATGCATGCTTGTTTTTGTCGTATTTGGTTTAGTTTAGTCTTGCAGTGTGATAGTTGTCTCCCCCTGTTGTAGTCGCTACTCGCTAGCATAATAATTTAAATGACCCTCTCCATCCCTTTCCTTTTTTGGGTGGCTGCTGAACAAAAAGTCGGCCAGGGTTAAGGTTAATATATCGCTGGCCTTCTTTTACTGGATAGGGATAGCTCTCCATCCCTGACCTTTTGTCTCTGATATAGCCATGTTTGTGCTGAAAAGGAACGTTAAACTCCAGCTAACTAACTAACTGGTGAACTAAGAAAGGATGAGTTCCCTGGTCACAGTCAGTATTTTGAGCTCCCTTTAGTGCTTTGACAGCTTGGGTTGAGTGATGGAGGCGTCTGGCCTGTGGCATTTATTCCAAAAGTTCCTGTTCAGAGCAGTTGGAGGAAGTAAATCAGGAGCAGCCGGCTAACCTAGGTTCAGCTGCAAATGACCAGTAGACCAGCAAGTGTGCGTCTCTAAAGCCCGGTCCACACCAGCAACAATGTCGAAGCAACTGGCAACTTTGTTGCCTGTTGCTTCGACATTGTTGCCGTTTTTGGCAACAATGTCGAAGCAACGTTCGACTTTTTCAAAGCAACATTCGACTCTGTAGTAATGTTGCTTCGACATTGTTGCTGGTGTGGATGGAGTTAACTGTTACGTTACATGTACCGGTATTTAAGAGATGATAATGCATGGATCAGCAGAAAGTGTTTGTGAGTGATGAAAGTATGGAACTAGCAGCTGTAACTATCAGCGTTATTGTGATTCGTGGACGTGTAGGTCTGGTGTGCCCGATACAACTCGTCAGGATCAAAGATTGTGTCTGTGTCGGAAGATCGTGCCGTTCACGTTTATGACTGTCCTGTATAGTGAAGTTATGTAGCTCAGACTTGGACCGTTTGCCTTTCTTCTGAAAGTCGTGATGTTTGTGACATGTACGGCGAATGGATGCGGACTGAAGTGATGATTTGGGGGCTGTAGATTCACACATAAAGGTTGTGCCATCTTTTCAATTGCAAGTCAGTTGGTGTATGAGGAAAGAACTGAGGTCAAATAGTTGATTTTTGCTGGTCGGCGTCAGTGTCTTGAGTTCTTTTCAGTGCTTGGACATCGTTGGTTGGTTGAATCCGGTATGAAAAACTTCATCATCATTTTCTTTGCTCATCAATTTTAGTAATACTATGGCAATGAAACATCAGCAGAAGGATCAGCAAGGCCTATGTGAAGTGCGAGTTTAACCAGAGCTGTCGTGTGACACACTGAAATACAAACTTACCAGTTTGACATAGGCGTAATAAATAACTTGTTGCGCTCCGTAATGTAAAACTGAACATTCGTTGATCAGTAAACTAAGGAATTAAAGTTTTTAAGTGAGGTTTAAGTTGTTGTTGTTGTTGTTGTTTACGTCAGAAATGGTATTCCTGCCACAAATGTAGTACGTAGCTGTCGTTGTGGTAGCTTTCTGTCTCTAAACAGGGTGTCGCTTCGCTCTAACGGGACACTACTGGTCCGCCGTCTGTGCTGCCTACGTTGCATATGCGCCGTATTACAGACGACGCCAGCGACCGTTACTATGTGTACGCGGGCCAGTAATAAAGTTCTGTCTAGACCTGCAAAGCTTGAGCATGTCGTCAGTTAAGAACTAAAATGGTTAGAAAACCCAAAATTCACAAGAAGGTGGTGTTTGTCATGTTTACTACACTCAGGGCTCGAATTACCGCCGGGGATTTCTCCGCCACTGGTCATTCTTATCCCAGGCACTGCTGTAGCCAAAGACATCCCAGCCGGGGATACTATTATCCCCGGCTGAGGCGGCTCTTTGAGACTGTGTCTGACTACGGCAAAAGCTACTGAGTACTGTGAGTAGGCCTACATTCCGCCAAAGTGCATGTTGGTTAACCGATCGACTTTCTGCTTTCTGTATAAACTGAACTGTGTTGATCCCAGTCTAACGACAAGGCTCTCAGTCAGTAGCCTACTCAGTACTCAGTAATGTTGCTTATTTATTTCGACATGATTTTATAGTTTATCACTTTTGATGCGATAATTCAGAACAGTCAACCCTGCACACCACGTCTGGCTTGGTTGACTATATTCATCTTCATTTACCAAAATATGGTAGCAAAAATAAAAGATACAGTACAGTTTCCAGAAATCATAGTCGTAAATTTAGCAAAGAACGTTTACGCAATACTTTTGATGGCAGTTCAAAATTACAGACAGATTATAGGCCTATACACCGCGTCCATCTTCGAGGACGGCCGTATAACTA
>Ga0209780_1001759_pt1 | contig 14702 bp, 12 predicted proteins | sample WorMetexBAHAMAS2_FD_187384 | JGI IMG/M metagenome (GOLD analysis project Ga0209780, IMG submission 187384) | Marine gutless worms symbiont microbial communities from Max Planck institute for Marine Microbiology, Germany - Inanidrilus exumae... | ecosystem: Host-associated > Annelida > Digestive... | reverse complement strand
AGTATCCTAACATTTGGCTTGCGGTCATTTGGTGCCTACAACTTTGGTCTGTGGTGCTCTGTACCCGCAAAAATGACGTATTCGTGCCTCTTTACCGTCTTTCGCAGGCGGAACACGTCTTTCGCCGTCTTTCGCCGGCGAAAGACGTCTTTCGCCGGCGAAAGACGTCTTTTGGGTAATTACACGGACCCTTCATCGTATCTGTGTCGGGTCAGTCGAGGTTGCCGATGACGTCACGGTACGTGCGTGCCAGCTTCTGCAGCATCAGCTGTAGCGATGCAGTAAACAACGATCGATATTGGCCGGCCTTGCTGTTGCCGTCGTGCCGTCAGGTCAACCTTTCCGGTGGCTGGCGGTCATCTTCTTCGTCGATGATTGCGATGGAACTCTGCTTTCCATGATGGTGGCGTTCCGGATTCGACATTCGGCCATGCCAGTTAACTTATCCGTGTAGTGGATCGGCAGCTTAGGACCGAGCTGGAACTTGTCCGTAAACTGGACGTCGTCGATTGCTGACGATGAAGCCGAAAGAAGCGTGAGTGCTTGGGAGGTAATTCCCTGTTGCATTTGCGATGATGATATGAGGTAGGGGATATGAATTCATTGTTTGAGCAGGTTCTCTTGTAGCCTATGAGTGAACAAGGTAATAACAACAGCTGAACATTACACTGAGGACTGTTCTGCGCCATCCATGGCTGAATAGGGTACACTTGGGCAAACCGCGGACTATTATATCAAGTTTAGATCAGGGTAAGAGTCTCCAGAGACGTGGAGAATGACAGCCGAGCCACGACAAAGTACCGAGGAATTCCGGCAGTCGCAGCAGGTGTCTTCGGAACCAGTGCGGAAAATCTCGGCAGTGTCCCGTGCCAGCGAAAGGACAACCTACAGTTCCAGTCAGGGCTCTGGCGTTCCTGGCCAAGCAGTGACAATGGTTGGCCCAAATTTTCGAGTTGGAAAGAAGATTGGAAGTGGCAACTTCGGAGAGCTGAGGCTCGGTAAGTAATGTTCATGGAAGCAGTTGTAGATGGTAACTGCGAAAATGGTTTCACTGCTCAAACTACAGGGTCCCGGGAGGGCCTGGCCACCCAGTTTTATTCTGGACCCCTAAATGCTGATAGGAAATGAGGTCCAAGGGGCCTGGTTTTGGCCATCTAATGCTGCATTACATTGGGCTGGGAAACTCGTAATTACCAGACTGGAAATAAGACAGTACGAGTTTCCAATACAGATCACGTTTCACGTCTCATCTAGGAAGAAGAAGTGATTCTACATGGTCCCTTAACTGTTTAACTGTGACACCATGTAAAGCTGAAAGATATATTACTTCACTGAACAAGTAATTCTATGTAGAAACACACATTTACAAAATTAGCACAGCCTAACGTCTTATATTCTGATATAAGTGCTTATTGCATGCAATTAAACAATTGTTTACTCATACAGACTGCAAGGTTCTTCAGAAATCGAAAACTCGGGTGTGGTTGAAAATGCACGAGCTTCCGAGTTGTAATTACCGCTTCCGACTTGCATGGAATGGAAATCCCGACTGGGAAAGTTATAATTATTAGTTTCCGAGCCCAATGAAAGCCATTGGTTCTATGTGGAGCATATTTATTGGTTACTTTAGGCAAAATGAAAATAACCTGTGATATCAGAAACAGAATTACTAGCTTTAACTGGAGGGTTGGAATCATTGGCATTAAGTTGACTATGCAACACAATGTTTTATCAAATACAAATACTGTAAAATTATTTATTATCATCATTTCCATAGTGATCTAGTTTAGAATTTTAGCAACCCTAGTTCTGTGTTATTATATAGCATTGCCCATATCTTACCAGCATCAGAGCTGGAAGACTTAATTAACAGCATTTTCCTGTAAGAGTCGTATAATATTAATATATTTTGTTATATATAATGGTGCCAGACTTGCAGAAATGCTGCAAAAGCACCGGATGATGTTCATGCCACTAATAGACAGCAATGGAATCGGATGACAAAATATCATTAATATGCGCACACAACATGTCTGCAAGTTCAGCAAGACTGTGACATGGTTTCGGAGGATGCTAACAACAGCACAGGATGCCAACATATTTTCAGTAACAAAAGTAACCGATGTCGAGTACTTTTGCATAACTGTTACAATAAGTAATGGTCGTTCACACATATAATTTACATCAAATAAATAGTAATTAATGTGGTTAAAATGATATGTTTCTGTTGAGTTATGTTGTATTTAAGTGGATTTGAATTTTTGGGATGTCACCTCAGTTGGAAGCCAGTAATTTAGATTTACATTTTATTGCTCCTGTTTAGTTGAAGTTTAGTAAATAGCTTGTCTTTCCTAGTCCCAGGTAAATAGTCAGGTCAGTAATTGTGTTCAGTTTACGTATAGCCATGTCAGCAGGTAATAGATTTTAAGGTAAGACATTCAGTAGTGTTAATTTAATGGCTAGGTTACTTAGCCAATTTAAAAGAGTACAGAGTGCAATTTCCTGGCAGTGGATTTTTGTTAAAATCCAATAATTTTCTTAAACTAATATTAGCATCACTGGCTTCGTTTAGCTAAATTTAATGCTAGTGAATACAGCCTTCGACAATCAGTTCTGAAACAGAGATCAAGACGGAGAAGATTCTGTCACCAGTTGTCATATGTGGATTATGTTATGTTAAAGGAACCTTCGGGGCATTAGAAATCTCTGTTGAGACTACCTTGAGGCAAGATGTTCGGTGAATTTAGTTTCACTTTTCATTATCAGTTATCATTATGGTGGTTAACCCAGCTACAGCTACATTAGGAGCATTTTCTACAAGCAGTGAAGTGTTGCATCTTTCGTGGTGAGGTTGGTAGCTTTTTCTTTGTGTATTGCTGTGATGTCAAATGTTGATCTTATGGTGTGTGCAGGTAAGAATTTATACAACAATGAACATGTGGCCATCAAGTTGGTGAGCTGTTCTCTATTCACTTACCGAATTATATCCCCATATTTCTGTATATGAGACTTACTGCACTCTGGGAGGAGTATAAATGCCTTTATGAATGAACTTTTGATAATACACTCAATCCTGTGCCATGCACATGATGTTGGTCCATTTAGGTATAACTCTGCCGAAAGTGAACCAATTTGGATGAAATCTTGAGCACTCTGAGTACATTGTCGGGAGCTGACCCTGGCAGATTTTGGGCGCGATCTGCTTAGTAGCTTCAGCTGGAGAGCCAGACAAAATTTTGTCCTTTTTGTCAGGTAAGCAATGCACGATTTCACTGATTTCCCGTCGGCCAAATTTCACGAAATTTGAACACAACACGTCGATCGATGTTGCGATGAAAACTTTTGGAACAGAATTTTGAATATTTTACTGTAAGGGGTCATTTTTCCAAAAAACTAAAATTTCTCCCAAAATTTTTAACGTATTGCAACTTCAGGCCGCCATAACTCCGCAATGATTACAGATAGCCAGAAATTCACTACCAAAATAGCTCTCTGTGGGATTTCTAGATTCACTAGTTCTGATTTCTACCATTGGAATTCATTCAGTCATTTCCCTGGCCTGTACACTCCGTACAAGAAACCTCCCCAAATTTTCTGCGACGTCCGACGCGGGTTGGCAGCACGGCAGTGACGGCAGATAAAGCTAACATCACTCAGTCGCAGGCAGCCAGTGTTGGGTGTGATACTTTTAAAATGTATAATGATAATGATATGATACTTTTTCTGAATAGTATCATGGTATTGATACTTGATGCATGCATTATGACTAAAGTATTATGATATTGATACATTTCAAACTATCATGATACTTGATACTTTTGTTCATACTTTTTGATTTTTTGTCATTTCATGAACTACTCATTGAAGTTTAATTGCACCAACTACACTGTACCAGTCATTTTCAGCAAATATAATGTAATATAATCTGAACTACTAATGCTTGCTCTCAGTAGCAAGTATCAAAGACAGTCACAGATAATATTGCAGCTTCAAAAGTGGCATCACTTCTATCATTCAAAATGTATCAAATTTAATGTATCAGTATTTTGTGATACTGATACTCTCCAAATGTATCAGTGATATTGATACTGATACTTCTCTGTGGATGTATCATAATACTTGATACTTTTTTGTATCATGATACATATCATGATACATGTATCATTGATACTTCCCAACACTGCAGGCAGCCAATCACCATTTTCTGTTGAGTCACATGACATCAGGCCTCATCGAATGCAGGAAGTAAACAGCTTGTGCTGAGAGAGCCGAGTGCTTCGAGCCAAATACTGTATTGTGGTCATTACACGCAATACAGCCATCTCGTTAGTCAGTGAAAACAGCCACCTTTGAGAAATTTTGTTCCCATTCTTTTCATCTCTGCTGTTAGATAGTTAGCTAATAAATTATTATCTTCATATGCTGAAGCTTACTCTAGTTTTGTCTTGCCATTATGTCGAGCACTGACGACATCTTAGTGGACCTTCTCCATGTCAGCTATGTGTAGATGTTGACTGACAATGATCGTTTATGCTTTAGGAGCCGATAAAGTCCAGAGCACCTCAGCTGCACTTGGAGTATCGATTCTATAAACATTTAGGCGCATGTGGTGGGTATCCAGTCATTTTTTTCATTTGATGTTTTAAATATACACTTTACTTATGCGCTGGTCTAATAATAATGTGATGTATTCAATTTGTTGTTAATTACTGGTAGCTGTACATTTGCAACACATTTAAAATAACTAAAGAAAATGTGATTTTGTGTAAAATAATGTACATACATACATACATACATACATACATACATACATACATACATATTAGTAATATGCTAAAAATCATGAAATAAATCTGATGTGCTGGCAGAAGGTGTTAACAGCAAAGCATATTGGAAGAGATAGATTTCAGTTGACGTTTAAAGGTAGATACTTTATCTATGGAGTGGATATGAACATATAGAGAATTCCATGTAGACGGTGCAGAAACAGAAAAGGCCTGTGAGGAAAAGTTACTAGTGATGCCTGATGGTCTGGGCAGAAGATTTATGTTGGAAGAACGTAAAGATCCAGATGGAAAATAGTGGGCAGTTAATTCAGAGAGATAGGTAGTTTGGGCAGTATGAAGAGTTTTCCAGGTAATTAGGCACAAGTTGTCAGTAATATGATGACTAACAGGCAACCAGTGTAAATTGCAGCAAATGTTAATTGAGCTAGTGTTCCATAATGCCTCTGCTGCTTCTGCCACAATGCCAGAACATATTGCATGCATGGCATATGAGTGTTCGCCTGCAACATGTAGCATTGTGTTGAAGATTAATACAAATGTGAATTTGTAAGTTTTGTAAGCTCGTCGTTAATTTTGGAATAATAAACTCCAGTCAACTAAAGTAAACTCATAATTTCTTGATAATAAAATTTTCTTCCGATTCCAATCAGTAAATGTTGTGAATAAATAGAAGTAGTTGAAGGATCTGCTGTAAATTTGCAAATAGTTTGTGGTGAGTGCTGTATTCGTTATTGCAGATGGGTATCCGCATGTTTACTATTTTGGGCCGTGTGGCAAATACAACGCTTTGGTGCTGGAGCTTCTTGGCTCGACACTGGAAGACTTGTTTGATCTCTGCAACCGCACTTTCTCACTCAAGACCGTTCTTATGATTGCTATACAACTGGTCAGTCTGTTTGAATTGATGTTTGTAAGTAGGTAATTAAAAGTGAAACTAGCTGACTCAGGTTCACAAGGCAAGTGGCTCTGAAAGATGGCTCTGAGGTTGTGGTTTGTGAGTAAGCTAGTGACTGAATGTCAGTTTGTATACTGTTGTCACAAAGAACATCTGTAATACACTACCAGTGAATTCCAGATAAACATGCACTGGACTAGAAGAAACAAACTTACTTAGTTACACAGAACAGGTAGATGAACTACATTAACATAAACTCGGAAGATGACACGTGGCCATGTTAGTCTTCCCAGTTGAAAGAGTAAGCTGTACAGTTGAACTAAGAGGAAACAGTGAGCTCGTGAGTCATTAGCAATCTAACATTAGCTGATGGAAAGTTGCAGCCAATGATGCAGATGACATGAAAATATTAGTCACTCTTGGCTTTATAAATGTTTCTGAATTTATTCGTTTTTCTTAAGAGTTTTGATGCTGTTTGTTTGGTGACTGACGGGGCATCTAACCTCTAAACATGTCTTCCAATTGTGGCCAAAGGTTTTGTTTTGAAGGACCCAGCACAAATTGGAGTGGCTTCTGAGAAAGAATGCTGGTTTAACAAACTGAAAGTAATACTATGAAGGTTACTAGATACTTGCAAAATACAGCAAGTGGTCAAAGAATCTTGACAAGAGGCTGCATTGCAGGAGAAGTCGAATTTTTCACGTGGGAAAAGTTATGTGACACCAGCCAACAGTGACTCGCTATGCTTTTAAGTGGGTGGTCAGCCCCCAAAATTGTCTATTCCCGTGGGGGAGCTGGACCGCATCTAATACATGGTTTCTTGGGCTCACCTGAGTCACTCGCCCAAATGGATCTGGATCAATTCATCCGTTTTTGCATTGCTCACATACATGACCAGTAGACAAACTACGTTACTCTGTCGGTTTACTCTGTTTGTAGCAGTAGGCCACATCTAGTCCATTGATGCAGTGTGGCCTAAAAATTAGATGCCACTGCCAGTGTCTTCATGCAGTGCTGTAGATGCTTAAGATAGTTTTTGATGTTTGTCTCTGGATTGTCTTGCCAGATCTCACGGATAGAATACATCCATTCAAAACATCTCATCTATCGCGACATAAAGCCGGAGAACTTTCTGATTGGCCGGCACTCCAACAGAAAGCAGCACATTGTACATGTGATCGACTTTGGTCTTGCTAAAGAATACATTGATCCAACAACTCAGAAGCACATACCATTCCGTGAGCATAAAAGCCTCACGGGTACAGCTCGCTACATGAGCATTCACACCCATCTCGGCAGAGGTTGGTAGTCCGTACCTCAAATGTAATCTGTAAGTAAGTAAGGAGTTAGTTATCCCCGCGAAAGCGAGGGAATATGTTTTCACCGGCGTTGGTTTGTGTGTCTGTGTGTGTGTGTGTCTGTGTGTCTGTCTGTGACCAGGATAACTAATAAGATTGTGGACGGATTTGTATCAAGTTTTATGGGAAGGTTCATAGGAGGAAAGAAGACAAAGTTTGTGTTTCGTTACAATCGGTAGAAGGATGTGGAAGTATCGGTCAAAAAACTCCGTAAACTGGCGATTATTTACAAAACGGCGATTGTTTACAAAATTGCTCCGTCGGGATATTTGGAACTAGCAGGCCATAAAATAGTCGGTGTGGCAAGTGTTGCCAAGTGTTTGTGACAAAAACGCTTTCGCGGGGATTTGTACTCTCTCAGAGTACTTTCCATCTAGTCAAATACACATGACAAATGCACGCTTTGACGAGCTCACTGACACCACGTCAGCCAACACATCAGTCTGGATAATGGTTTATGAAGGCAGTCATGAAGGATGAAGAGAGTCTATGGATTGAAGGATTTGTGGATTTTAAGCTGGGAGTGAAAGAATGGGGGAGTTGTGGATGATGAGAGTGGTAAATCAACAGAGACTGGTGCAGGAAGAGATGAGTCAAGAGATAGAGAGATTAGGTTGTCGAACAGAAATGGAGTTGATTTCAGTGACATGGTGAATCGCGTCTAAAGGAACGATTATTTGTAACGAGGACGATGATAGTGGCTGAGCATGGGTGACAAGACATGAAGAGCAAATGATGCGAGGCCTAACAGAGATGATTATTCAGATATGAAGGATGGGTCATTGTAAGGAATTTGTATGTTAGTTTATTGTGCTGTTTTCGTGGCAGCGTGAAAGTTGTATATGATGCATTTGAACGGTTGAATTCTTGTGTTTGGTTTCGATTGAAAAACCTGTAGGTTTGCTAATTTGTTGCCGGATAAGTTGCATATTGCTTAGAACTTGGGACTTAAGCAGATTTTCTGAGCTAATCTTATTTTTATTTTCTGTTGTTTTCCGTACTTTATCTTTGTTGGTTCCGAGCAGTATACTAAGTTGGTTATCTTTCATCTTTATGGTGCTCATTACATATTTTATGCCATCATCACTCGTCAGTGTCAGTGAACACATTATGTTCTTGGCCTATCTGTCCACTGTGTTCAATTTGTCTGTCTGTTTGTTTGTTCATCTGGTCATATTTTTACCAAGATATCTCATGTATGCCTTGAACATTTTTGATAAAACTTACAGGGAATATATTATTAGCCCCTTCTGATGTCATGTTTAGATTCTGGAGGTCAAAGGTCAGGGTCACAGCTGGCCGTTTAGGTGGTGAGGGTATCCGCATCGACACTGGGGCATCGACGTTCATCTCCTAGTTCATCACATTACATATTGATGTTGCTGTGTGTTTTAAATGAACAATCACAGAGCAGAGTCGGCGCGACGATATGGAAGCACTTGGTCACATGTTTCTCTACTTCCTGCGTGGAAGTCTACCGTGGCAAGGTCTGAAAGCCGACACGTTGAAGGAACGCTATCAGAAGATCGGCGAAACCAAGCGCAACACTTCAGTAGAAGAGCTTTGCGGTGCCTTTCCTGGTGCAGTGTCTTTAACTCTTTTGTCAGAACACATTGACTATACAAACACACATACCTACACACAGTGGCCTGTTATGCTGGCCGCATCTAGCAGAAAGCACTATGTAATGGTCTGGCATCCGTCCATTCGTCTGTCTGTATGTCTCATTATTTTAAACCATAGACTGTGCGGTCATACCGTGACTCACCAAGGGGTGGTAGTATGCGACACGGCCAGCGTACATTTCTCTGATTTTCGTTTTTCGGTCGACAATAAGGTGTAATGACATACTTGTTAGTTATTTAGCGACCACTTTGTGGTCCAGCTAGAGCAGTCGGTCCACCATGTTTGTGTGTTCGGACACTAACTTTAAAACTAACTGACACTTGACCTAAATGTTTGACATGCTGGTTTGCCTTGACAGATCTAGGTCAAGTTCACGGGTTAATATCGTAGGTTAAAGTTCACGGCTTAGGGTTAGGATCCTGGTGCAACGAGAGCCGAAAACAAATGATATAGAAGTGCAGACCTGAATTCAAAACTGTAAATAAGTAACTGGTGGGTTGTTTGTGTAGTTGTGTGTGTTCCAAAGTGGTTGGTCCACCACCTCGCACCCCCAAACCGCCGCTCCTGCTTACTGGTAGATTTCCACGGTAGCAAGGGATGTCCTTGCGCTGCCCACATCTAGCGGTAAGCATAATGTAAATGGTCTGGCGTCCGTCTTGTCTGTCCCAACTTCTTTCTAGCCTTAATATGGCGTGCATCACATACTCAATGTGACTCACCAGGGGGCAGCACGCGACGCAGTTAGTATATATTTCCATCTGAGTATTACGAGGACAGACATACTTGTTTCATTTGCATTGACTGTCCGATTGAGGATGTAGTTCACATAGTTTGTGTTTGTTATTCCAGCTGAGTTCTCGACATATCTTCGCTACACACGACAGTTGGATTTCTTCGAGACACCTGACTACAACTATGTCCGCGGACTGTTTACTGGACTGATGTCTGCCAACGGCTGGCAATGTGACTGGGATTTTGACTGGACGTCTCGTCACGCGGTTCGTCTGCCACTCTTGTTTATTGGCGTGTCGGTTTGGCTGAGTCTGACATTGCATATGCCGACAAAGTTACTACATGTCGAGCCCATTAGTACTGAGATGGGTTTACATTGTGGGTACCTTGTCCCATCCAATAGAGAGCATCAGAACTATGATGATTGTCTGGAGGTTAGGAGGGAAAATAATTAGAACCATTCTGCTGTATTGCGAATGACAGTTATGCACAATGATATGCACACACATGTGAACAGTTCTTAAATTTGCATGTTGGTTTAGGCTTAGATTGTGTTTCCTTCAGGTTTCACGTTTTGAGTATTTTTGGTTAGCTTAGATCATTTTTTCTTGTATTGCTTGCTTTTATGGTATTGGGTGCACTGTAGTTTCTTCAGTACCAAGCCAAGAGATTGGCTGGGAAGACCATATCCAAAATAACCTATTCTGCATCGGATTGGACGTAAAACCTGAACTTCATCAATACCTCGCTGGTATACCATCTTGACATGTAACCAGCCATCCAGGCCTACTCAGCCTAATATCCTCATCAGGATGGGAATTGAGTACCAGCCAGGGGTCAGTAAGTTGTATGGTACCCCTTTTACCTTATTCATTGCACAGCGTTATTTGTGTTAAGTGTTAAGTAGAGATATCACACGTCCAGTTTTTTGTTTTACCAGCCTTCTTTTCTTGAGTTCCTCCAAGTTGAGCCGAGTTCTTCAAAATACAACATTTGATAATTGATATCAAAATTGGTATGTCACCATAAGCCCTTCCTTAAGCCAGTAGGGGAATTGCTGACTGGACCTCGTACTTTTTAAGCTGGGCACATCATAATTTGTCACCCCAATGACAGTACCATACCCATGCTATGCACAAACACCACTGAACAATAAACTGTTAGTCAGTGTGTATGACTTGACAATAGACGTCCACGGCAGCAAGTCGTCAGCCAGCAGTGCCACCTATTGCACATCCAGTCTCTGAGGATGACCAAGGCAAAGCACGCTCATCTGCCGGCGGAAAGGAACCGAAAACTTCGCGGCAGTCAAATCCTGCTAAGGTACAGATGATGACGGTGATGATGATGATGGTGGTTGTGATGCATACCGTATATATTCACGTATAAGCCGTCTCGCGTATAAGCCGACCCCCATTCCCACGGCCGAAAATCTAGCAATAATTAGTGACCCGCATATAAGCCGGTAATGACAATCAGCGACGGACGTGTACCCTAGATCTAGGCCCTGACAGTGCATGAGTGTCGGCAAGTTCACAAAAACGGCGACGGCAACATGCATGCTATCGCACGTGATAGATTTTATTGTAAGCAGAAGTCGTATGCCTAGTACTGCAGGCTACATCACGTGTCGTTATGTCTGTCATAACAGCGTTACTTGCAGGTTCAAAGCCACCAAAGTCGTCATCAGATGCGTCCAAGTCGGTGCTAAACAAGGCAGAAAACTGTTCACGCGTTAGTTCAGCAGTTCAGCGCAGTCGCAGTGAGCGTCACTGACAGATAGCCGTCATGCTGACTGTCGACTCTGGCTGTGTGGCATGACCCGCGTATAAGCCGACCCCCACAACCTGAAAGTTGGAATTGAGCCAAAAATTGTCGGCTTATATGCGAGTATATACGGTATTTGTGTGGCATTCAAAGTTTTGAAATGATTTCGAATAATTGTGACAACGATTTTGTTGATAATGACGATGATCGTCATAATAAAAGTGGTGATAGAAATGTTGTTGTGATTTTCTTTACTTTGATTACGACCTGCTTTCTCACTGTAACTGCGGCGACAGGAATGACGTTTGGTCTGCAAAAAATTGTGTGTCGACAAGCTTTGAGGATTTCTTGATGGTGACTTACGGGAAGTTGAATGCGGAAAAAATGATGAGTTGAACAACGGATGGTCAAAGAATTTTGACGAAGGCTGCATCATATGGGGGAGATGATTTTTCACGGGACAGTGTAATGTGACACCAACCAATCAGGAGCATTGCAGTCGGCTGCAGCAGTCTCACTGTCATGCTGTCATTGAGCATTGAATGATCCCTTTTGCTGCGTTCACCACAGCAGACTCTCAGTGCCTTTCAATGTGCTGGACAGTCCTCCAAAATTGTACATTTACGTGGGGAATCTCGACCCCCATGTAATACATGGTTCCTTGGGCTCACGTGAGCCAGCCTCCCTAACGGCATCTCAGTCGGTTCAGCTGTTTTTGCAGAGCTCACCTTTATGCCCAACACACGCACAGACAGACAGACAGACCGCGCTACGTGCGACATATATAGCAACAGGCCACGTTTATGCAGTGCATGCAATGCTGCCTAAAAATTGTCAGCATCGTCGGTAAACTTTAAATCAAATGTGTTTTTACAGTATTTACTGACCACTTTAGTGGTCTTTTAGAGCATCAGTCAGTTGTGTATGAGTGTGTTTATTTGTGGACTGTAACTTTGGAACAAAATGATGTTTGACCTAGATGTTTGGCATGGTGGTTTATCATAACCATTTCTAGGTCAGGTTCAAATGTCAAAGTCATAAGTCAAAGTTATCAGACACAGGAAAGAAAAAAATTTAGATTAGGCAAAACATTTTCGGCCATGCATGCATGATACCGGGCGATTCAAAGGTGTGGGCAGCTGAAAAGCAGACCTGAGTTCAAAACTAAGTAGGTAACAGCGGCATGTATTGTTTGTGTTTCATCGAGTTCTTTGCACTAAAGTGGTCGATGTGACGACCTCGGGGCCTTTCTAGTTCTGCGGGTCACTGTATAGTTACTTGCTGGTTTTTATGTGTCGTGTATGTAATGATTTGTTGCACTGCAGTCGACGCCAGCAGCAGTCATTGAAATGACTGCAGTTGATGAGCCTGCAGTCGTCCAGCGACCAACCGAACCCATCGTACAACAAGCCGAAACTGAAGTTGTCAATGAAACCAAGTACGTCCAGTCCACGGAGTTTCATGTGCAGATGCCTAACTGTTAATGGCTATTGTTTTGACTGTTATTACTGGCCCACCTAATGGGCCAGTATTGTTTTGCTCGCTGGTGTCTGTTGTCGTCGTCGTCTGTAACGCTGCCGGCGGGCGGGCGGGCCGGCTGCGTGGGCGGTCGGCCGCCGCTGGGCCGGCCGCGTGGGCGGCCGATACTGCACGGCGGGCCAATACGGTTACATCCCGTTAGGGCGACACCTTGTCTTTATCTTATTGTATTTGAGTGAGTCCAGGGATGACAGACTGCTATGACGCAATGTCATATATTCACAATACTGCCAGTGTTGTGTGGATAGATGAAGTGCTGAATTTCGCAAATATGTTGAATTTATATTGCTTTGGTTCATGTTTCCATATACCACATTCTGATTACGTCAGTGAGTGAACTGCTTTTCTTACATTCTGGTGTTAATGAAACAACAGATCAATATCCTGTTGCCTTTAGCACTATTAATTGGGCATCAGGAAGAGCATCAGAGCTATTCGTTTTTGATTTTATTTTTTCCTTATTCTTTGTTTCTGGGCCGTGCGCTAGATTAAGCTGGCCATATCGTCAGCTTTTGAGCACACGTTAATCTACCGTATCGTATCGTATCCGGCCTGTAGAGATTGAGTGATGAGGTGCTGGCGTGGTTATCTGTATGCAGTAAGGTGAAAGTGATTTGCATATGTCACTGTCCCCCCCCCCATCATCTCTTGTCTTATTAAAAATCTAGAGTGGTTTGCCTTCCTGGTGCCAGCTTACCTAGGTTGTTCTGGAAAAAGGCTGTTACACGAATGTTGTTCTTGCATTTTGCATGCTGATTTGAGATGCGGGCAGAGAGGAATTCCTGCGCCCATAACATCACATTGGATTGGATTTATAAACCAATTCCTCTGGTCTTCTTTTCCCACATACTTTCAGGGGTTGTTGATTCTGTCGCTGTTTGCATAAATGTTCATAATTGTTTGCATCAATTTTAGCATTAAATGTTGTATACAAATACAATGTCACTTCTTCTAGGCAGTTTTCGGCAATTAACAAAACATAGGATTCATTAATTGAATGACATAACATTGTTGCATGCAAAACTGCCTGTTATTTCAACGAACTGAATGTTTGCTGCTGTACTTTAGGTGCTGCTTCTTCAGACGTCACCGAAAGAAATAACGTTGTCAAGATGCCGTTACTTGTGTGCACAAGATGCTCTTCCACTGTGATTGTCTGTGATTTGTAATGGAAATACGAGTCCATTCAGTTGCATACGAATGTGTAGATCATGTGTAGATTGGGAAGCGGAGGGTGTTAGAAGTAGAAGCCAGTGACAGCTGGAAACAAATGGTTGTTAAGATTTGTTATGTCTAAATCTTAATAAGAGTGACGCATTTTTTCCTTTTTTACAGGAATGACGTGTGATAACTGGGGCCAATCTAAAAGAATCTAAAAAGTCAGTCTTATAATCTTAGACTTGTGAAAAACTTATTATTCGGCTCAAAGTTAGGCTTCAGCCGAATATAAGATTCACTTTACGGCGCGTTTTGGTGGTGTTCACGCGTTCAGCTATAACTGCGCCGAAAGTGAACCAATTTGGATGAAATCTGGAGCACTCTGACTACATTGTTGGGGCTGGCCCTGGCAGATTTTTGGCGTGATCCACCCAGTAGCGACAGCTGGAGAGGTAGGCGAAATTTTGTTTTTTTGTCAGTAAGCAATACATGACTTCACCGATTTCCCGTCAGCCAAATTTTTGTTTTAAAAAACGCTAAAATTTCTGGAAAATTCTTGACGTCTTGCGACTTTGGGCTGCCATAACCAGGGATGCGGAGTCCTCATTTTTTGTGGGACTTTGACTCAAGGGTTTAAAAATATTGGGACTCTGACTCCAGCCCTTAAAAATCCCCAGATTCCAACTCCGCAAGGAAGCTAGCATACTATGGTCACACCATGAGGAAACAAGAGAGTTGCCTGGAGAAAGAGATAATGCCAGGAACAATGCCAGGCAGTGGCGTAGCCAGGATTTCGAAGTTGGGGGGGCACACTGGTGAAGTTATGGAATTGTCGAATAA
>Ga0209780_1001758_pt1 | contig 14716 bp, 7 predicted proteins | sample WorMetexBAHAMAS2_FD_187384 | JGI IMG/M metagenome (GOLD analysis project Ga0209780, IMG submission 187384) | Marine gutless worms symbiont microbial communities from Max Planck institute for Marine Microbiology, Germany - Inanidrilus exumae... | ecosystem: Host-associated > Annelida > Digestive... | reverse complement strand
ATTACACCATGCCTGCCTTTACTCCCCAGCCGCAGAACATCACCGCCCTTTGGCTGGTACTCATTTTACCGTCCCACGGATGGTAGAAGGCTGAGTCGACCTGGGTGGTTGGTTACATACCGAAATAAAGTGCAGCCTCCGGGAGTCGAACCCGGACACGTATATATGTATAATGTATATAGTTTTTACATATTGCATTATGTTATCAACATGAGTGTATTATACTAACTATTTATTTTAGGTATTACTTCGCGCCTGGTAGGTGGGCGAAATATTGCGATGAGCGTGTTTGTCTATCTATTTATCTGTCCGCTCGTATATGAGTGGTAGTGGATCAAGTCAATTAGTGATGCACGCACTCAGTTGTTTTTTTCTTGTAGCGTTTGGTGCGATACGTTTGATTCGGATAACGATCATCGCTATGGTTGACGACTCTAAGTAAACACGACGTCTGTGATAGGAAGCGCCTTGTTTACGCAAAGTCCGACACTATTCTGAGCATTTGACGAGCTGCCGAGCTACCCGGCGGCGCCGAGCTCCCAAATGCTGAATATTGCATCCATGGCTGCTGACTTTCTGCATCAGCAGCCGACAGGTATTCGACTCCGTGCCGGGGTTAGGCGTGAGGTCATGGGGCGGTCGAGCACGAGGTGCGCCTCGCCGTATGTCGTCGTCGACGGCGTGGACGGTGGACTGCAGCCGCTGATCTACGGCCACCAGATGAAGACTGATGCCAGCGGTCGGTCGGTCGAGGTGGTCCGGGGTAATGGCGACACCAGCATGCAGCGCACCTGCCGTCGCCTAGCACCATCACGCACGTACGCACCGCAGTTGACCCGGCTGCACGCCGATCAACCTTTCTAACCCTTTCACTCCAGTGAAAATTACTGCTTTGGGCATTTAGTGAATGGCGGCAGAATCTCGTCCTCACGTTTCTTCAACAAGGCCTGTTTAATTTCTTCACACGTTTCTGCCGGATGACGTAAAATCACGTAAGTAAGTAAGTAAATATGTCCTGATACTTGTGTTACGGCGCCAAAATCACTGCACGCCACCAAATGATGTTTATCTTTGCCCGAAGAGATGAGTTTTTACTTGCGCGACGCTAGCTAGCGCGGGTATTAGCCGTCGTCGTGTCTGTCTGTTTGTCTGTCTGTCACACGCCAGTATTGTGTCAAAACGGCTAAACGTAGGATCACGCAAAATACAACGCCACGTGATTTAGCACAGGGAATCTAGTTTTCTGACGCCAACAGTCGTTGGTGGGCGACCCCCCATTTCCCCTGAAATTTGCGCACAAAGTGACCCACCCCCTTTCGAACACAGCGATTTCGACCAATATCCGCTCATAGTGCCTCAACCGTGAGAGCTGGTGAAAACGTTCAATTGGCACTTATAGGAAGTCGACAACGCGCTTTCCAACAAGCCATAGATGAACCGTGTACGTTACCCCTAAATCCTCCAAAGGGTGGCACAAAACGCGATTTTGCTGTTTTTGACAGTAAAATTCAACTTCTGTCGAAAGATGTCTGCTACAAAGTTTCTTTGTGTGAAAACTTCCAGCGGCAAAGTTGTAGCTACATCATTCCCCTATCTAACGGTCCATAGATCCACTGCGGGTGACGTCCCCATCTACCTAAAATTTGCGCTCAAAACGCTTCAGAAAACGCCGATTTCGACAGATTTCGCTTAATAGTACCTCAGCCGTGAGAGCTAGTGAAAAAACTTCAATTATCACTAATGGAAGTCGACAATGTGCCATAGATGAACCCTTTGCGTTGCCCCCCAAACAGTGGCTCAAAACGATAATTTTTACATTTGGCGTTGCGTTTCATATCTTCGTTGCAGGCAATCGTAAACACGTCAAATTTGGTATGTGTGTTGAACATAGCAAGTCGCAGCCTACAAATGACAAACTGTCCCTGAAAGGGGCGTGATCACTGTTATGTGACCTCTTTAACTTTTGGAAAATAAGCCATAATATCTCGAAAACGGTACAAGATAATCTCATAGTTTCTATTAAATTCGAATAGGAAGTCCGATGACCTTGGATGACCCATAAGCACGTTAAAACGCTTCAATTTCTACATTTTGCATTGCCTCATGCATCTTCGTAATTTGTGATCGCAAAGACTACAAATTTGATGTACAGGTTGAATGTGCAAGTCACAGCCTACGGACAACAAACCGTTTCTGATTGGGGCGTGGTCAGGTCATGTGATCCATTAAAATTTTTGGGGCTCCAATCATATCACTGGAACGGATAAACCTAAAGTCGTCAAATTTTGTACACGGGTAGGCTATATCAATTCTAGCAACAGGGTGACATGTCGCCCACAAAAGGGCGTGGTTATGGTCACGTGACTGTTTTAAAATTTTGCCGTTTTGCCTTGATACAGCGCGTCGCGCGGGTTCGTCAGCGTCAGTTTTTGTTTGAAAGTGATTATCTGTCACGCAGAGCAAACAGCTGACAGCCGACTACATGACTGCATGCCTGATCATTGTACATACTTATTGGTACACTAGTTGTGACATTTGGTACCGCCAGAAGGGGACTGGGCACTGCAGAGGGTTAATGAATGTTTTTATGTTACGCCGTATAGTTCGTGCACGGTCCTACGTGCTGTGCGCATTGATCACGTCAGATGCTGTCCTCTTCCTAATTATCTTCCGCTCACGCTAACTATCGATAATTGGCGACAGAGCACAGAATGAGAAAATAACCGGCGAATGGGACCGCTGTCACACGTGCACTTTGTACATTGTTGCACATTCTATTTTTACACAATGGTTAGTGGGTTTATGTCAGTGAGTCGTAAATTAACAGTTTTGTAGGTCCGCGCAGTTGCAGTGCACGCAAAATTTAACCCATTTTAGTCCAGTATTTCCAAAATAGCTACACTAATTCAGGGATTCGACGCCAGACTGGCTAACCGGTCATTTGTATTTTTTGACTTTCGGGCACTCTGGCGCTCAACCATGAGCGCCAGTGCCCGAAAGTCGAAAACTAAAAATGGCCGGTTAGCCAGCCTGGCATCAACGAATCCCTTACTCACTGTCCCCATTTTGGAACTCTGGGCTAAATAGGTTAAGCGTTACACACGATTTGCATCTTGATTGAATTTTCAAGCAGTGCATTACTGTGTCCTGCATCCATGAAATGAAAGTGAGAGAATGTGATGAATTCACAACAACAACATCAACGCTACCAGCTTCGTGCTTTCTAGGACGTGTCGGCTGTACAAAAGTACAAATGTTATGTTCCACTTCCAGGAATGTCGCCGACAGCCGGACATAGTGTGGACAGTGGAGGAGGTATGAGGGCGTAACAGACGCCGGTGGAGATGACGTCTGAAGAAGACATTTCTTCTCTTCTTCTCGTCTTTCGTCAGCCGTCACTGACCGACATCTATAATCCATACGTGACGTGATTTTTCCGCGAAACGTCGGATGAGTTGCGGACGTTGCTGGATCCAGCTGAAGGGTGTGACTCTTCCAGGCAGGTGCCGCGTCGTCGACTGTCGACCGGGTCCTCTGAGCGGTATATCACCGCGACGTATCGGTGCCTTCCGTCCAACCTAGAACCGAACGCTTTGGTACGTGGTCGGGGTACTTGAAGAAACGACTGGTGGACGTACTGTCCAGTGCGGAAGTTGCACTAGCGGTCTTTGACTTTGTACACACACCCTGGGCGGGTGCTTTACTGTACAAAATGTAGTTTCGCAACCATTATGGGCCATTATGCCAATCACCATTGATGTATGCTGCCGGCATTATACGGATGATGCACGCTGCATTTAAATATAATGTGCAGAGATTGAAATGTCAACACAAGGTCGAAGCGGTAAAACGGCGTCAACTGAACGATGTGATGAATTTTATCGTTGGACTTTTCAGTTGTTGTAACTGAAATGATTGTTTGCCGTTTATATGGCGCAGTAAGTGATGATGATTATGGCGATGATGACGATGATGAAAAATCCTATCTCTCTTGGCTGACTCACTTAAAACCATTACTAAATTGTTCAACTCTTGTCCTTTCCTTGGTACCAATGTGTCTGAAACGCTATGGAATGATAGAAGGAGAGCTATGTGGACGTCATCTAGTGTCTAGTGTTTCACACACATAGGCCGAACCCTGGCGGCACCGCATCTTGACGCCTGCGTTATCAGCCGCCGTTTCCATGACAACAACATCGTCGGCGCTTCATTCATTGAGCCACGGGCTAATACATTGTAAGGTGCGATGGATTAGCACTGATAACACTCAACACAATACCCAACAGTTGGTTGAAATAAGCGAGACACTAGGCAGACCGAAATAGAGATTATTACCGTGTCGCTGAACCGACAGAAACTGACAGATGAATAACCGGCATACTTTCTGCAAACTAGCGCACGCAATGAATGTCGTCGTTTATACGCGAGAACGCCGTGCCAAGTCGCTCAACGTATGTCCGACTTTCTAGCTCCCAGGCTCGATCCAAATCCACACGGATGGTATAACAGTACAATGTATACAATGTTCGCTGTTACACAGACAGTAGTGAACCATTTTCGCAATATCGTTAACAGCAAAGTGCAAAGGAATCTTAGAACCTTCAACCTGCAGTGGAAAGCTATATTCAGTCAGTCTTGGGCTTGACGACTGATAAAGTAGAATAGAACAAAGGCCCAAATAAAAAATCCCGAATGCGCCAATGACAAAGTATTTGTACAATAGCGCAGGGACTCTTAGTTTTCTGATGCCAAAAATGTAGGTGAAATTCAAACGGGGTCACCCCAACGGTGGCGCCAAATAGAGAAGGGATAGATCCAAACGGCGACTTTCGACCAATATCTGGTTATATCTCGGAAACGGTGCAAGATAGGTACATAGTTGCTATGGAACGCTAATAGGAACTCGTATGTGCCCTCTCGATTGGTGCTATTTCCAGTGACTTTAAGTGAACCTAACTATCCCAAACCACCCCATTTGGACATTTTGTTTTGCCTTTCATGTCTTCGTAGTGAGTGGAGATAGAGACTTCAAATTTGGTAGATATGTTGACGGTAGCAAGTGCTAGCCAACGGATAGCAAATCATTCCTGAAATGGGCGTGGAACGTGAACTATTTAAATTTTCACCAACCATATCTCTCTGGAACGGCTGATCGTCTCAGGTGCTGTCAACTTAAATGGACGGTCAGTGTTGTAAACTGGTGACGGTCTCGGTCATCAGTTTATCACACTGCTCGTCGACATCTGCGTACAACACGGTGGGCCTGAGGCACTGCGTCGCGCGGGTCTGTCAGCGGCAGCGGAGAGTTGTTAGTTTTTGACTTTCGAGCACTCTGGCGCTCAGGGTTGAGCTACAGAGTGCCCGAAAGTCAAAACTAAAAATGGGCGGTTAGCCAGCCTGGCGTCGAAACACTGGGCAAAAATGGGTTAGGCCTAACGGACAGACGTTGTGGTATGAATGTCGTACCAGGCGGTACATCGAAACCGACACCGGCGCATGCTGAGCGGGTATGTTGTACGTGGTCGATGAGTTCCGAAACACAAGTCTTACTGACTGTTTGCATGGCGCTGGTGATCGACTCCAGATAACACGACACTGTTCTGGTTCACAGCTACTGGTTAAGCGGCTGCCACTGGGTCTGTGGTTGTCCTCTACGCCGAACTGTACGCGGATGAAAGCGATCGCGTGCAAAGGACAGTCGCCCGCTGTGTTCTGTCTAAATAAACAGCACAGCGGGCACTTGTTAACGCTTTCAGAGGCAACGACAGTCATACCGTTCATCCAACACACAGTACTCCACTGTCATAGGCCTGCTGGTCGTTATTGCCTTGAATGCCTTATGACCCGGTTATATTACACTAGGCAGAGCTGCTGCGTGATGAGGTCCCCAGATGATTAGATTCGTTATCCAGGTACCAGTTTAGCCCATTTTTGCCTAGATTTCTAACATGGGGACAGTGACTAAGAGATTCGATGTCAGGATGGCTAACCGACCATTTCTAGCTTTTGACTTTCGGAGTTTCGGGCACTGCCACTCTGGCGCTCAACTCTGGGCGCATTGTAGTGTCTTAAGCAGGCAGTGCAAGGAGTATATATTACCTTTTTCAGCTACATGAAAACGTTAAGTACAGTAGGCGATGAAGCGTGGCAAGTAACGGTCTACTGGAAGCAAATTTGATTATATCAGCTGCGTTCAGCATCGGAGGAACTATGAGAAAGTTAATACTAAGCAGACGTCTCGTTCCAGCGAGAACACATAAGCGGTGATAAGAGATAACGATAGCAAGGGTCCGTCTAAAATACGGTTAAGTTGGCGGACCTGCCGGCGATGTACGGCTGCACTTGGACCCGGAAATCGACGTTGCGCACGCGCAGTTACAACGCTATAGAGACGCTACGCTGGACAGACACACTGCGGCGGGGTCGACAAGAACGCAACTGCATCGACCTCATCAGCAGGGTGGATAAGAAAAGTAAACTGCGCCTGTCTTACTCTCGTGACGGTGATGTGACGTCGTTATAGATAACGTCGCTGAAATTCGATCTGCATTTCTTCTTCTGTATCTGAAGTTGCGACCTTACAGCGGGATAGAAATGCGTACATTATTAACATTATTAACATTATTATTATTATTATTATTATTAGAGATTTCGTTGTCGTCGAACAACGCCAGCACGCACGTTATGGTCGTTCCACACATCCATGGCGACTTGCGATATGGTCGGTTGGATGTGCGAGGAGGAAGATAGAGGCGTGTCCTGCGCGCGCAGATCCGGCGTGATTGGCTGAGCGCATTGCAGGCCATTGTGCTACTTAGTAAGCTTTCGCCAGGTATTGTAATAAAGGTATAAAATAAATTATTAATGTCAAATAATTTGTAATTAATTATTATTTAATTAAACAGCCCATTTTCCTCAGCTGTTTGCATTCTAAAATTTCCGAATAACTTTTGTCGGCTCGCGAAATCGCCCGTCTGTCTATCTCCGCCCACGCCGCCGCTGTCAACCATTACGCAGCTCGCCAAGGATCGAGAGAATCGACCATAACGTCACGCCATTGTTGGCTTGGTCAACAGTGCGATAGGCGCCGTGGTGTCAACACTGAACGCAAACACGGCGCTGTGCGTCACTGAACAAACAGTGGCAGTCGATGAACGTCGACGATGGCGAGTAGACGGACTGCTGCTGCTGCCGCCGCTGTCACTGATGGCGCTCGTACCAAGCCGTCACAGAGTACGTCTCAATAATGCGACCTATTTGCCCGACAGTTGTCAGAAGAAGTGGTTAGGTGATGTTAAAGTTCCAGGAACGGTCTGCAGCAAAGTGTTGTCGTCGCTGCTGTCAGCGAGTGGAGAAAGCGTCTGTAGACGTCTGCAGGCGTGTGTTCGCGCGAAGGGAGGACACTTCGAACATCTGCTGTAGTCAGTTTCGATAACGGAATAAAACTATCGATAGACAGTCTATGTACAATGTGTTGTTGAAGTTTTTAATAAAATAATCATATGACATTGAATGAAAAAATGCAATTTCTGTTTGTCTGTTTTGCAATGTAATGCATAATTTAATATTATTACGGTGCTGTTTAGTTGTGGTGGGAAAACAGGCCATCTTTTGATTGCCTGATCTCTAAGGAATATTTGTGCCAAAAGTTATTCAAATTGGAAACTGCTCGTTCGTGTTACAGTTAGTCATGAAATTCACAAAGGAATCATTGCCACATAGATGACATAAGCTTACGTAACAGAAGCCGGTTTTCTATACCGACTCTAACTGCAGGCAGTTGTCAGTGTATACACTAAACACATGAACACCGTGTCCGAAAATAATCTGTCAATGTTTTTATTTTTTGAATACCTCTGTCAAATATTAACCGATTTTAATGGTTTTTGGTAAGTGAAATCCTGCGAAAATTTGACATCAAAAGGTTATAAATTTGCCCACTTCACCTGTCAGCTGTAGCCTATCTGTATACAAAATTTGACGACTCTAGCTTCAGTTATTTCAGAGATATGATTGAGGTCCCCAAAATTAAAAATGGCTCACATGGCCCTGATCATTCCTCTTTGAGGGGTGGTTTGTCATCTGTGACTTGCAACGGTGAACCTATACCTACCAGATCTGGTGTCTCTATCTCTACAGGTTACGAAAATATGGAAGGCGACAGAAAATGTGAAAAATGGGGTGGTTTGAGGTACTTAGAAGTCACTCAAGGTCATTGAAAATAGCACCATTCGATACAGCGCGTACGAGTTCCCATTAGCTTATTTTCTACCTTACTCTATTTCTGAGATATAGCGAGACATTGGTGGAAAGTCGTCGACTTTAACCTATCCCAGCAGGCGCCCCGGGCGATAGTAGCCTCAGTCAAATTTCCCAAGTTTGTTATGTGTCAGAAAACTAGAGTCCCTGTGCTACTGTGCGGCGTTGTTTACGTGATCTACACTGTTTTGGTACAATACCGGCTTGTGACAGACGGTCGGACACGGACGAAATGTAGTGTTACGTCGCGCGGTAAAAACTACAGTGAACTGAGTTATACAGCGTTAGGCTGCTGATATAAAATTAGGTAGGCCCCTACAGATCACGCAGGGCTGTTTTTTTCGTACGCCGAATCGAATACAATTATGCATCGCTGTAATGATAGAAGCGCATGCAGAAGAATATTAGAGCAACAACCGTGACTGTGATTGAACGCTATGTACCGAGCGACTCGCGAACTAGTGACGATCGATGTACTTAATTACGTGTCGATCGCTACGATCTGGCGTGAAGTTTGTTCTAATTGTTCGTTAATTGATGAACTTGTGTTTCGGCGCCAACTGCCGCAAGTGCCTTGCATAGTGAATGTTTGCCAACAGCGGGCAGCATGAGTAACATTCTGTTCGACATGGAGGCACTGATTATTTCGGCCTGTTTCCTTGCTACCAAACACTGCACTGGTCATATTAGAGTAATCTTTCTGATGTGTGTCTGTTGTTTGTTCATGTTTCTGGACAGTAGTAACATTTGAACTATATATGTTTTGACCTAGATACCTATGTCAGGCTATCTAGGTCAAACCTGAAGGTCAAGGTCGTTGGTAAACGCTAGCGGCAACAGGAAGAAAATATTGCTAAAGTGATCGATGCAACCTCGAGTAATGGCTTTCTAGTTTGTTTACTTCGCAGCACCGTCAGCGGTAGGCTAACTGCTATGCTGCCTGTCTGTGTGTTTGTCTGTCTGTGCGTGCACAAACTGCAACGGAACACGTTGTTTATCTGGCCTGTTGTGCCGCTTCATAGGCTGATGTTGCTGTTAGTCACACAGGTACTCAGCCGTTTATATGTCGTCGTCGACGCTGCGAAGTGAACCTAGAATTGCTACTGCCTTGTAAAGAATTTCTGACGAACACAGAATTTATGGGACGCAGCCCCTGTGCCATCATGGGCATGCCTCCCAACCCCTGGGCTACCCAGTACCACTACCAACCTCCGATCCGCTCCGAATATTGGAGTCCAAAACCCCTAATCAGCGTGAACGGTGAAACTTATCTTCCTAAGTTGCATGCTGTTATCTTGTGTTGTTGTGGTCATGTGCACTTATTCTACCAAATTAAAGGATATTTGCAGTTCAGAGGCCCCGAGTAATGAAAACTGAACAAGTTTATCGGTCCTCCTTATTGTCGGGCTGAAATGTACGCTGGCCGCGTCGCATGCTGCTCCCTGCTAAGTCACGGCGAGTATGCCGACGGGACAGGCAGACAGACGGACAGACAGACGGACGCCAGACCGTTACATTACGCTTTCCGCTGGACGCGGCCAGCATAATAAATAATAAGCAAACGGTCGAAAATACTGTGGTTCGGCCCCCAACCAAAATCGTTGCCGGAGCCAGGCCGCAGGAGCCTGTGTGGATCGACGATCTGCTGACTACACTACTGGGGTCTATTCATTTTCCACACCACTGTATTCCGGACAGCGTTCCTGCAAACGGCGTCATCACATCGTCTGAGTGCAAGCGACGTGGGCGGTGAATGCAGACAGTAGACCTAATCTGTTACCGGACGAATTGGTCTAGACATAAAAAACCTCGAGCAGAGCTGCATATGCGTGACCAGTTCTCGAGGTTGAAGTGATGCATGCTGTGAAGTCTGACGACAGTGATAATTACGCATCTCGCTGGTAACTACACAGGCAGCAGCAGCAGCAGCATCAGCATCTGTCTAATCAGCCGCCGGCGCTTCCGTCCACCCCGCAGAGTAGGCCGAAAACTAGTGCTGTGCAATCTGTCAAATAAGTTTTGATTCGATTTGATGTCGACGTAGGATGCACGTCGAACTGGCTGACGCGTGTTATTGTTCCATGCTGCGGTACGTTCGAAAATGTATTTTATTTTATTTAAGTGATTCTGTGCAGTAAGTCTGTCATGGTGACGAATTAGTCAGACGATCACAGTGCGTGCTGTGCCGAGACAACGTCTACTGGCATGGACCGGCTTTCATTCTCCGATCTGGCCGCATTTGTTTATTACTGGCCCGCCTACACATAGTGTACGGGGGTCAGACTAGTAACGATCGCTGGTATCTGTCGTCGTCTGTCGTCGTCGTCTGTCGGCGTCTGTAACACTCCACGCCGCAACGTAACTTACCAGGGGACAGCACGCGGCGGGCTGGTAGTTTTACGTCCCGTCAGGGCGACACCTTGTGTTGTGTCATTCGTAATTTGTGGACTAATGCACAAGAGCTGCACGCGCTTTGCGATGTTTAACCCATTTTAGCTCAGTGTTTCTAAAATAGCTACACCAATTCAGCGATTTAGCGCCAGAGTGCTCGAAAGTCAAAAATTAAAAATGGTCCGTTAGCCAGCCTGGCATCGAATCCCTTAGTCACTGTCCCCTTTTTGGACCTCTGGACAAAAATGGGTTAATGGTACACTGGTTTGTTGCGTTCGGTACAGCGAGGAGGGGACTTGACGAGGTGTCAGTCGGTCCAAATGTACCACATGCAACGCAACAGACATCTGTGAAGATTGACAACGGTATCTTGCTGACGGCAGTTTATAAGCGGAGTGACTATACACAGTTAACGAGAAGAAGCCAGCACTCACACGAGTGCAAAGACCCACGCCGGCAATTTAAACACCCATAGAACTGGTGCCAGCTTGAGCCTGGCATCGAATCCCTTAGTCACTGTCCCCGTTTTGGAACTCTGGGCAAAATGGGTTGTTTCACCCTCCACCCAGTCTCCTAGCTGCTGTACAAAACGTAGTGTGCCTACACCTCAAGGGTCAGTGTACCATATGATACAGCACTATGGAAAACATGGCACTTGAATGTGTTAGCGTATAGCGAATGGGGCTGAAGCCGTGTTGTTGTATCAAACGGCCAGAATTTACCGCATTTCAGCCAATTAAGCCAAAGACAACGGGTCGCGTCCAAACATGATGGTCGCTCGGGGGATTTTTCTCCCAAAACATTGGACATGGTCCCAAATTTAAGATCGGAAAGTGACAAACATATAGAATAATTGCGCTGATCACGCTGTTTCGTCTCCGACGTCAGAGTTCTAACGAATAAAAAAGAGGAGAAACATTGCTTATTGGTCACAGTCGCAGTTATGTATAGAAGGAGCGACCATATTAATATCGTATAAGTTTTTGCATGGTGTAGGACAAATAGCTACCGGAGTTGATCGCGCAGAAAACAGTCGTTCAGCTAAGCACAGCGAGTCGAGTTGAACTTGACAACTGATTATATTCGAATGTCGACCGTTCGCGCATCTCCACTCTAAGGCCACGGCATCATCTCCTGCAGTAACTAATTGATTGCTGCCGCTGTTGCTGCTGCTGCCGCATACGTAACATATGTTAGCCGAGTTACGGAGCTATCGTCGACACTTCCGGCTGGCCCAGGTCAAGGGTCTTTCCAGTTTTGACGCCTTGGCGCCTCGACTAGACCGTGGCTTGTGGCTCGCTATCCGACGATGCGGGCTCGCTCTCGAGTCGATATCACTCAGCGCTGAACAAGCCGCCTCGGTCGAACGTCGAACCTTATAGACCATAGTGTTACACATATGTCGCGAATCAGCCGTGGCACGCCTGCTTCTTTCACTTCAGACTTGTAAATAATCTCGCCACCGTCTGCTTCGTTTCTTGAACGAAGGTCACGTTCTATTTCGACACTGTTGCTTTCTTTTTCTTTCTCTGTTGCACGTTAGCTGGCGTTCTGTTGCGGTAGCTTTTATACGATCCGATCGGATAGTGAACGCTAGAAACTGTTGGGTAACCAGCATTGAATACCGCACCGAAAATTGACAATAAAGAGTTAAAAGTAAAAACCGGTTAGCGTACAAATTCCATGCGTGATCTTGGTTGGATAAGATTGTACATGTATAACGTGTCCATGTTCTTGTGTCGGAAATCATCTCCAAAATCGATCGTTTTGAGACAGATCCTGGTAGATTTCTGCTTTCATTGTGGAATTCACATTCGAAGTTTCTTTCATTCCAATCTCGTAACGTTTCTTTTGTTCTGTTCAATGTTGGCTCAGAATCTTCAGATATTCGTTCACTTCGGTGTTGGTGCAACTGTAGTCAACTGTTTTCGTCGTCGTGAATGAATCGTAGCGTCAGATTTATCGTTTTCGTTCTTATTCTCGTTAACCACACCGATGTCAGTCTCGGGGGTTCGGTTGTCACCGCTTTTTGACTGTTTATCTGCACGATGTCTCAAAAACCAATGCAGCTATTGTTCCACAATGAGTCCTGGAAATACATTTATTTACGGTCAAAAGGTCAAAGGTCAAGGTCACGAGTCACAAAAAACAGTGCCGGCGTGGGTCTTTGCACTCGTGTGAGTGCTGGCTTCTTCTCGTTAACTCTGTAGTCACTCCGCTTATAAACTGCCGTCAGCAAGATACCGTTGTCAATCTTCATTGGTGTCTGTTGCATGGTACATTGGGGCCGATTGACACACACCCACAGACAGCCACGCACGCAGCCGTCAACAGCCGTCCCGTCCCGCCGTCTCGATTCCAGGCTGGCTAACGGACCATTTTTAATTTTTGACTTTCAGGCACTCTGGCCTTCAACCAATATGCTCGTGAGAATGTCAACGTCATAATATTTGAATTTTAGAATTACGTGGCACATTTGTAATTTCAGGAAGGGGAGGGCGACCCAGTTTTCTGAAATTCCAACGCGCCACTGTACACTGAAAAGGTTTAGATGGAGTTTCAGAGTAAAGGCGGCGGGACGGGACGGCTGTTGACGGCTGCGTGCGTGGCTGTCTGTGGGTGTGTGTTCTCAGAGATAGCGCTGCGATGACTGCGTGGCGTGTTTATTGCCGGCAGATGCTGCCGTTATCGGTCGCTTGACTCAACGAACCACGGCCGTCGTCAGCAGCGACGTGCTCGCTCGTCCGTTCTCGGAAAACTCCGCAGTTCTTCTGCTATTTAACCCGTTTTAGCTCAATATTCCCAAAATAGCTACACTAATTCAGGGATTCGATGCCAGGCTGGTTAACCGACCAGTTTAATTTTTTGACTTTCGGGCACTGTGACGCTCACTGAGCGCCAGAGTGCCCGAAAGTCAAAAACTAAAAATGGTCGGCTAACCATCCTGTCATCGAATCCTTTAGTCGCTGTCCCCATTTTGGAACTCTGGGCAAAAATCGGTCAAAATATCGTAGTTTTGAGGCAACGTCATCACGTGTTCGTCGATAGACAAAATGACGATGACGCAGAGCAATCGAACGCATATGCAACAAAGGTTATAGAAAACAGCCCAGGGATGATGACTGCTTATAACCCTTATTAACGAACCTGATGTTCGACTAGTGCGGCATACTAATTGACGTTTCAACCCCTTGGATCTTTGCTACCGGAGGTGTAATCGGTTCTCTTTATTGTCGGGCGAAAATGTACGCTGGCCACGTCGCATGCTTCCCCCTGGTGAGTCACGGTGAGTATGCCGACGGGACAGACAGACGGACAGACGGACACATGGCAGGCCGTTACATTACGCTAAGGACGCGGCCAGCTTAACAATATATCGATCGTTCCCGTCTTGCCACGGTCTGCAAAAAGTACTGTGTTATGATTAACAGTTGAGCACTTGTACGATCACCACTCGCTAGAGGTCGCAGTCGTCTAGTGATAATATGTCTGACTGTGGTGTACTGAGATCCCAGGATCGATTCCCGACCTGGGGGCGGCGGCGGTTATGTTTACCTCGACTGCGATATACACCTTGGGTAGCCTTACTCCGGTGCTTACGTTGACTGAGTCTTCTATAGCGTTTGTACTGACGCCGTTGACCGCCGTCGACTCGACGGCGTTCGATCGGGCGGTGAAATGAGCAGCAGTGTTATGGCTGAGTAGTAATAAGAAAGGGCGATGGCGGGTGAGGACGGTAGCCGTATATAGGCGCAGACTCAAAAAAGGAAAGGAAGCGTATTTATATAGCGCCTTTTATAGGCCTATACTATGTATATCTCAAAGCGCTCAGGCATGGATCACACAGTTTTACCTGCAAATACACCATGCCTGCCTTTCCTTCGTATGCGTTCACCAGAGTGATGGGGAAAATACTTTGGACAATGTATTTAAAATACTTTTCAAAATACTGCCTTAAAAATGTATTTAAAATGGTATTTAAAAATACTTTCTGGTTAATGTATTTAAAATACTTTGGCCAAAATACATGATGTATTTTCTGTATTTTAACAACAAAATACAAAAT
>Ga0209780_1001757_pt1 | contig 14716 bp, 16 predicted proteins | sample WorMetexBAHAMAS2_FD_187384 | JGI IMG/M metagenome (GOLD analysis project Ga0209780, IMG submission 187384) | Marine gutless worms symbiont microbial communities from Max Planck institute for Marine Microbiology, Germany - Inanidrilus exumae... | ecosystem: Host-associated > Annelida > Digestive... | reverse complement strand
GATTTTAGTTTCGTCTGTCTTTCTCCCCTAGACACTTGCCACATTGAATTGATTTACTGTTTGCCGTGAACAGTGTTTTTCACCGATTAGTTGTACTCGATTAATTGTTCGCATTTTGCTTATTATTCTGATTGTCACTGTTTAAATAAAGTATTTTACACGTAGCCTGTGGTCGGTTCGTAACAATATGTGATTGACAGCCGTGTGAGTGAGACGTGGCTGTGTTGATATGTGATTGACAGCCGTGTGAGTGAGACGTGGCTGTGTTGATCTGTGATTGACAGCCGTGTGAGTGAGACGTGGCTGTGTTGTTATGTGATTGACAGCCGTGTGAGTGAGACGTGGCTGTGTTGATCTGTGATTGACAGCCGTGAGTGAGACGTGGCTGTGTTGGTCTGTGATTGACAGCTGTGTGAGTGAAACGTGGCTGTGTTGATCTGTGATTGACAGCCGTGTGAGTGAGACGTGGCTGTGTTGATCTGTGATTGACAGCCGTGTGAGTGAGACGTGGCTGTGTTGATATGTGATTGACAGCCGTGTGAGTGAGACGTGGCTGTGTTGATATGTGATTGACCGCTGTGTGAGTGAGACGTGGCTGTGTTGGTCTGTGATTGACAGCCGTGTGAGTGAGACGTGGCTGTGTTGGTCTGTGATTGACAGCCGTGTGAGTGAGACGTGGCTGTGTTGATCTGTGATTGACAGCTGTGTGAGTGAGACGTGGCTGTGTTGATATGTGATTGACAGCTGTGTGAGTGAGACGTGGCTGTGTTGATATGTGATTGACAGCCGTGTGAGTGAGACGTGGCTGTGTTGATCTGTTGTCAGTCTGTTGTACACGTTGGCTTTCAATCCGACTCTGATACACAAGCTGTGGTTGGCGTGTGAAACTGTCTCTACAAAGTCTGTCACTGGGTGAGCAATGTTTGATGCCATCGTTTACTTCCTCAACTTTTTTTCAGCAAATGTCACTGTATAACTGAGCCAGTTAGCTGTTTGACATGTATTTACAGCAGATTTTAGCATCTTATTTTACTTTTGACGCTGTCGTAAGTTGAGCAGGTACACGTAAGTTATCGTCCGCGTCCGTCTGTGGACGTGCGAAAAGGTTGCAGACGTGTCCGTGGATGCGTCTGCATCCATACATCTCTGGTAGGGCCCCCACACCTTTTAACACAACACAGAGGAAATGGTAGGTAGGTAGTAGTAGGTAATAGTTGCTGCTGATGCGGCTGCTCTGTTATAAGTGTGTGTGTGTGTGTGTGTGTGTGTGTGTTGGTACAGGATGCGTACGTCGTTGTTGTCGTTACTTACTCGTGGTCTGTCCATGTCGAGTGATGAACTTGCTGGCATTGTTCCTCTCGTCTCTGTCTTTTCTGCACTGTTCAGTCACGTGCTCACGTTGATGCATGACGTCGAGTTCTTTGAGGACCAGCCGACAAGTACGCCCATCTCTCTCTCTCTCTGTCTATCTATCTCTTGTTTTTGTTGTACCACTATCTGCTTTCTGGACTGGATTACAAGTCATGTCTCTCCTTTTAATGTGCATCACCGTGTCTTTTGTCTCGGAAAACAGTTTCCGGTTTCATTTTTCCAGCCTTGTCTCAAATAAGTCTCCACTCCTTCCCTTCCAGGGTTGATGTATGTCGTGAATTTTTAACAATAAATATAAAAAAATTAGATTTTTGATTTAAATTAGATAATATTTCCATAAAATTCATTTCACTCATAAGTGTTTTGCAGTTACTAGGTATTAGTACTATATTGATATAAGCAATGCTATTCACTAAATGACAAAAACTAATGTTTCGTGGCTTTGTTCTACACACTGTATCTTCTACATTTTAAATATTTAGTTAGACACTTGCTAATTTGGCTTAAATGCTAAAGTATATTGTTAATATATTGTCAAATTTAAAGGTTTTTGGTTTCTAACGTTGATGTAGCCTATAACATAGAAAAATATTTTGTTGACATATACGTAAATACTGAGTGATTAACGTTTTAATACTGACCAGTAACAACATGACAAGATATGCATATTGCGCAGAGAATACAGAGGATAATATACAGAAAAATACGACTGTAACTCAATCAATATTCAACAAATATCCTATTTGGTACCAGCATACAATGTGCCACCTAGTGGAAAAGTATGGAGTTATGAATGAAAGATAATAATCAAGCCGTACTATTGGACAAAAATTAAACTGATCAAGCTGAACAAATTACATTATTTCCAATATTTAAATGATCGTGCTGCCCCCTGGTGAGTTACGTTGCACATACTAGTGTTACAGACGACGACGACGACAGACACCAGCTAGCGTTACTAGTCAGGCCCCTCTACACTATGTGTAGGCGGGCTAGTAAAAACATGTTGCAAGGGAGTTGATTTGATGTGAATGCTGATTTATTTATTCTAATGAGATTTCAGCTAGTACAGATATGACTGCAGCCTACTGCCAGTTGAGAAGGTAACAAGCAGAAATAGAGTCTTAAGTTTTCTCACTTCAGATTTTTAGCAAATTGTGGTTCTGTCACCACAGATGCCATTGATGCTGTAGCAACCACAACAGCTGCTGATATTGCTGTAACTGATTTTCAAAGTTCATAACAAAATACTTAAAGTAAACGTAATTTTACTCCAGTAAAAAATGAAAATGTCCTACAGAGGGAAAATTACTTTTTAAGTATGTGGCATTGCAGCAGATGTGGGTGACGGATTGTGTATTAATGCATGAAAAGACACGTTCACACAATCACTTTAGTATGAAATATCTGGTCACGTAACAAACAGAAAAACTTGACAGTTTGTAGGGGTTTACAGAGTATAGCATTGAACTATATGCAGTGGTCTTTGAATTTGTACATTTTTCAAATATTTTACTTATCACCTTATTTTCTTTTGATAAAACCTTGCATTGCAGAAAGTCATGATGTTTACATTACATAAGTAATAAAAAGTTGCTTCATTACAACTGAAACACTCTTCCTTTACAGCGGAAAGTACTGTCGGTTTTTCTTACGTATTTCAACACGTTACGTTTACTTTGTTACCGCTGACTGGTGGTGTGTATTGCAGCACGTAGAACGATGCCGTTTCGTTTGTCTGAGCTGGCTCAGATGTCGCTGACACTGCGTGACGTGTGCCTGGGAATCATTAGTCTGACACATCCTGACACGCGACCTGTCACTCCATCAACACGACTCAATGCCACTCAACAACTTGACATTCTCGCCTACGTCTTCCGCGTATGTCATCTCACTTTGTATCATCTAGAGATGCATCAATAAGGCACTGGCAGATTATCAGTCAGCCGATAATCGGCGCCTAACAATAGGCCGATTACCGATTACTACAAAAAAACTTATTTTGCGGTCTTATTTCAGTCATTTATTTAGGCTCCGATTGTTATCCGAGGACTCTTACCTAAATGAATGAGTGCAGAAAGAAACATGTAGGCCTGTGTGGTGTATGTCATTTATAAATTTCACCCTTGAATAGAGCTACAGACAACTCTGACAGAATGCGGTCGTCAACAGTGTCTGATGTAGCCTGGTGAACGTGCAATTTGCAGTAACTCTTGCCCTACATGTTTTACATTTTTGTGTAAATGACGATCGGCCGATACCAGTGTACTAATCGGTTGTACATAAAGTTCTTCTGGCACTATATGAATCATTTACTTAACTTACTTCCTTACATATTTTCTTTCTTAAGAATAGTCCCGTTCCATTTCCAGGCCAGAGGTTTTAAGAGGTGACCAAACCTGGCTTTAGTTTATAGGTTGACTCTGAAGACCTAATAAAACTGGCCTTAAACGTATGTCCGTCTGTGCGAACATATGTCTGTCCGTCCACAAAAATTTTCATTGATTTCAATGAAATTTGGCACGTCGATGAGTGATGCATGACGGTATGCAGTATGACTCAATCCAAGGTGAAGGTCAAGGTCACGAGCCCTTCAAAGTTGGAAATCCGGCCATTTTCAAAAGCTATCTCCACTGCCATTTACAGTGGCAGCTGGCAACTGACCACGGATTTTTAAAATATGGCACAATATTTATATTTGTTCAGGTCGGATTTTTTATATTTGTCCTGTCAGATATATGAATGATTCAGCCGCCGCTGCTGTGATTGGGGGCTGGAGCGAGTCCGCCGAGCTATTGCAGTCGCATCCTGCTGCTGCTGCCGCAGCTCTGCAGTCAGTAGGGTGACTGGAGTCCCCAGGCAGCTAGTCCACACACCCACTTAGCTCTCCCCACCTCACCACCCCCTGCTTGCCGCTGAAATGGCTTGGTTTAGTTGCTGAGAGCAATGCGTCAACTACACAGAATGTGCAGGACTTCAGTGCAGCAGATATTTTGGCCAGCCGGCTATTGTTTATAATAACTGGAGGCCCTACAGCGCCTACCAGGGCACTAATTTTACTGCTCGGGTACCTGGACGCCCGGGTACCCGTTGACAGGCGTAGAGGTGACATTAGCTGTTATCGTTGGTTGTGTACAGGTGACGGTTGGTCTGGTGAAACAGTTGTACCAACGAGACTGTCGTCGGACGTTCTGTCCGCCAGATCACTGGCTGTCGTTGCGGCCCATCTTTCAGTTCAGCACCAACAAAGTGCGCACATTCAGTCAGTCGTGTCCTGCAGCTGCATGTATTGCACATTGTTGTCAGTTCTCAGTTTTGATTACAGCTAGTCCTCGAAGAAAATCGCGATCTTGCGGGCTGCAATTTTTCGAGATTTTCATGCTTTGCCGCAGGTTTGCAGTTTTGGCCATGCCCTGCAAATTGCCACAGTTTGTTATAGGTTTCCGCATTTTCCGGCCGCTTTGCACAATTTTCTGCATATTCGATTGAAAATGGGCTTCTTTTATCATTACTTTTCGGCAAGGGAAATGGAATCATGCAACACCAGTCTGTTTCAAGCACTAAATTCACTTAGTACACACAGAACAAAACGTCATGATTTAATTTTATGCCAAAACATTGCAATACCAACGTCTTGTTTATATCGTACAGTATTTCCTATGCGAAAATCCTTAAATACGTTTTTTCCTAAATTTTTACGACATACGCGCAGTTTTCACATATTCTGTGCAATTTTTTCTCAATTTTGCCGCGTTTTGTCGCAATTTCTCGCGCAAAATTGTCACATTTTCCGTTTTTTTTGCAGCGATTATTGAAAGGACGATACAGCAGTGTTAGCATTGGAGAGCCAATGTCCAAAAGTATATAGTGACATACTACCTGTGAGGTTTCTTTATGTTTAAGACGTTTTAGGTTGGTTATTAATTTTTTGTCGAGAATTAGGCTGCCATTACTTTTCACCAGGCCAACGATTACCTTCCCGGCTGTAGAACATAAGCAGTTTTATTGACGTTTCCCATCTACGAACCCAGTTGCTGATAAGGTGGGGCTGGCGCTACCACACAGCCCGTAATACCAGTTCTTTCTGACAAAGAGACGTGTGTGAACAACGTGTGCTGAGTAGTATTGTGAAAATGCAGTGGCCTGGCCGTGAGTCAAGTGTATGACATCTCATTGCCTTACTCTGTTGTACAAGTGTCTTCATTGACGACAAGAGCCAATATAATAGATGCTGTTTCTGTAGCAGTCAGTTGGTGAATGAAGACAGGAGATGCAGTGGTCAGCATCGTTCCTTTGAGTTGCCAAATTCCCTGGAGTGCTTTGATGCTGTTGGTTGATTGATTGATAGGACGGGCACCTGCACCAGTTGTCCATTGTCCATAGAGGTGCTGTCGGAGGACGTGACTCATCATGCAGTAATTGTGGAAATGAAGACCAATTAAACTAGGTGTCGTTCTATGGGACGTAACACTACTGGGCCGCCGTGGAGTGTCGGCCGCCTGCGTGCTTGGCAGCCAGCCCATCCGCCCACCTGCCGGCAGTATTACAGATGACGACGACATACGCCAGTGAGCAAAACTATACTGGCCCATTAGGCGGGCCAGTAACAAATACAAACATCTAACAGTCTCAAACGAAATGAGTTCACAATCTAAATGTCACATCTTTTCATACGAATCATGAGTCTTTGTGTGTGGTTCAAAATAGATGCTAAACTAAGCTCAGTCTGATGGATTCTACGACTAAATCTAACACGGTCTGCGAGTCCGAGTTGGATCTGTTTTCCGTACCGTCGACACGTCGAAAGTGGTACCTGGATAGAATATCATTCTCTGACCATCGTGTTAGTAGTAACAATAGCAGGATGATGATGATAATGATGACATAGATGACTGTGAGTAGCTGGAAAGTTGTATTTTACTTTCAGTTTCATATTGTTTGTAGCCGACGGTGCTGTCAAGTCCTCAGGCAGTGGCATTTGTACGTCGACCGTTTGGCGCCCTGAGTATCCTCAACCCACACCGGCCAGGTTTGTTTACTCGGCGTCTGGTTTGAAACACATAAAACAGACTGGTGAAAAGGAAAAAAGGACGGGAAGAGTATTTATGTAGCGCCTTTTATATACTATGTATATCTCAAAGCGCTCAGGCATGGATCACACAGTTTTACCTGCAAATACACCATGCCTGCCTTTCCTTCGCAAGCGTTCACCAGATGGCGCCACCGCTAGCTGAGGTAAGAGCCATCCAATTGCAGCTTACTACTCATTTATCGACCCCAAAGGGATGAAAGGCTGAGTTGGCCTGGTTGATTGACCTATAGCGGACGGTTTACCCACATAAGTGGTCACCCGTTAGCTACAGGTCGAGCGCAGGACAGGGAAAGTTCGTCGGCCAAAGACCGACGTTCTACCACTAAGCCACGCAACCAACTGGTGAAGTGAATTGTACTGCATGATGAGTTGTGTGGTGTACGCTGTGTCTGTCTGTCCGTCCGTCTGTCACAAGCTGGTGATCTGTAGAGACAGCTGAATGGATCACGCTGGTGTTCACCACAGTGGCTTCATCCTACACCACATTTATCAGTTGATCTCTTGATCTGTGTGTGCGTGATCAGTTGACATGTGTTGCGGAGTCTGTGCTCGCTGAAGTTTGATGGTTGCCATGGCGATGTGACAGTGGATGATGATGCTCCGAGGCTGTCGAGCACCGAGGTCCGTAAACTCATCACGTTGATGGAGCTGCCGTTCGTTGTCCCGTTTGAAGACCGCGTCAAGGTCGGCATTAGATTGAAGTTCAGTTGTAAGCAGTGTTAGAATTGTCGGGGTGTTGGGGGGGGCGGATTTAACCCCTAGTTCTGTTTGTCACCCCTCAGTTCAGCTGAAGAAAATATGATGTGGGGTCAGTCATAACCCACCCAGCTTGGTGCTGAGTCTCACAATTGGTGATGGGATAGCCTCTTTGGTATGACAGAATGAAAGATGTAAATTCCACGTAGCAAAAGCCTGCACTTAAACTACGGTACTTTTTTTTGCCAGTCTTACCATCTAGTTTTTGGCCAAAAGCTAGATTGTGTTCACAATACAAGTTTGATGAAAAAACGTTGTGTTGTGCAAATAATGCATTCTTGTTAGTTTTATCTGTTGATGCTATCATAAGATGTGAGGTTCGTTAATTTTTTTCACTATTTGACGATTACAGCACGACAAATATCTCTACCCCCCACCAGCTCCAATTTGACAATTCTAACACTTTTTGTACGTTGATTTGTTACACCCTTCACTATATTTCAACACACACACAAATACAGCTGTTTAACAGTTATTACTTTCAGCCCCGGTAGAGGTGTGCAGTACTGCAATCAACGTGTCTGTATGTCTTGTTAGCTGACATGTTGCAAAAAACAAAAGTCCAAACTTCACTAAATTTCCTGTATATGTTACATGTGGCTGTGGCTCAGTTTTCATCTGATGACAGTGCAATATGTTGTGTACTTCCAGTTTTGTGATTGACGTCATGTTTTCAAATAGGGCACATGAGAGGTGGGAGGATAGCATAACAGCCTAGCATAGATGGGTTCCTCAGCCTATCAAGGCGTCCCAGTCGTGTAGCTGGCTGCATGGTGCCTTGTGGCAAGAGTGGGCTGGCTGGGCAATGTGGGCAAAGTGCCTGGTTTTCCGTGTAAGCACGGATCAGTTTTTTACCTTCTTCACATGACGTGTTAATGCTGTTGCTAATGGAACATTTGTTATTGGCCAAATGTATTTGATACTAGCGTGTACCCGGTCAAAGGCCGGTCGGGAAGTGGGAGCACTAAACTGGACTCAGTTGCACAAAAGCATTTGAGACGGTCCCGCATCGAAGGCTACGGGTCACGCCCCCAGGCTCGCGCGTGATTGGCCCGTGCCGCTGTCGTATCATCAGCCAGCGCACAGGCGAGCTGGCGAACTGGCAGGCAATTGCGCACTCCAGCGCTCGTGGCCCATGTGGACTTTCTCAAAGTGGGCCATTTTGCACCGTTTTCCCAATTTTTACACATTAAGGGTCGAAATTTTCCAGATGTTTTTTATCCATTCACACCTACCTATGAGCCCTATGAACCATGAAAAGTTTCATGGAAATCGGTCCGGACGTATTTGAGAAATCGGGAAGACACACGCACATACACACAGACAGATGCGGCGGCTTTATATATATAGAAGTGTGAATGTGCTAGCTGCCAAGCTGGTATCTGAATAGAGATCAGCAGTATGTGCTGAGGATGGACTACACTCGTGTATATTCAATAGAATGTGGACACCTGATCATATTCATCACTCATGGTCAACTCACAAGTGAACGAGACTGAGTTCACATTGATGTGTGTGTACAGTCTGGATTCTTCATAGTTGGCAGCATGTGTTGGTTTAGATCTTTCACCAGCTGATCCAGCAGGACAAGATGGAACACCAAGGCCAGGCTGTCAGCTTCGGCGTTGGTCAGACCATTAACATCGCAGTCCGACGCAACTACCTGTACGAGGACGCGTTTGAAAAACTCTCGCCCGACAACGGTGTGTGAGATCTCACCTTTACCGCAAGTGTTGAAAGCAGTTTGGCAAGACGCTGCATTGCCATCCTGTTTTGTCACCTGTCACGGTGATGAATGTATAAGAATGGGTCCAGATCCACAATGAGAAGGGGTACTTTAAGGGGCAATGTGCCAGTGCATTGTAACGTATCTACGAATGAGTGCATTGTGTCAATTGTGGGTACAGGTGCCTGCCCTGTGCATGCCACGGCATGTGCTTTGCAGGCACCTGTACGTTGCCCTTAGAAGTACCCTTTCTCAGATAACTCTCTGGAAGATAACCGGCTGCCGAAGCAAGTGTTCTACAGTTAGCTTGAGCAAGGCACACGCTCCCATGGTTGGCAGCGAAAAAGATACAAGGACGTACTGAAGTCCAATCTAAAGGATTGTAACATAGACCCACATGACCTGGAATCATTAGTCCAGGACAGGTCATCGTGTCGCGCACTGTGTAAAACCTCGGTGCTACAGTTCGAATCTGACGGAGTCAACAAACTGCAGGAGAAGAGATCACAACGTAAAGCAGGCGTGAGACCGACAACCGGCGGCTTCACTTGCGTCACATGTGGCCGCATCTGCGCTTCGCGATTTGGTCTCCTTTCACACCGCCGAACACATCCGTGACGAGATCCGTCGTATCGACGGCTCAGTCCATCATCCCTTCTCATGGAGGATCTGGACCCCTGCTAATATATGGTTCCTTGGACCAACAATGAGTCAGCCCCCCTCCCTTCCCCCCAAACAGCATTTTGATAGTTCAGCCGTTTTTGCACAGCTTACCCATGTGCGCGACATACAGAAGACAGATACACAAACCATTCTACGTGCGACATCTGTAGCAGTAGGCTGCATATGTGCAGGCGATGCAGCCTAAAAACTGAAAATGCTGATTTGTTCATACGTGAATTCATGTAAGTTCATAGATAGTTGCATGCACCAGTTTAATGCTGCTGTAGAGGTGAGCGAGTTGTCCAATGAGTTCTGAGGGATTTATGTGAGTGATCTGAGCTCAGATCTGTCTGAGTTTGTTTTATACAAATGGCATCAGTTATGAAGTGCTTTTCTATGGCATTTCTGTTATTTCGGTGTCATCTTACAAATGTCAAAACATACTTACTTTGCTGCCATTTTTTGTCAGTCTTGTAGTCAAGACCATCAATAATTTATCTATACCGCCTGTGTAGTCTTTGTCCTGAAATGCAAATAGTGAAGTTTATAAAAAATGCAATCTTTGTTATTAACTTGCATAATTTGATAATTTTATGATACATACATGCTAGCAAATTATTGATATGTATCAAAAACGGCCAAGACTCATCCTTCAAGACCCAAGACCACAAGTGCCAAGATAAAGACCACAGAATTCCAGTCTCGATCGATCTTAGGACCAAGACTGTGGTCTCAAGGACTACATGTCTGTTTGTTGTGCTGCACGAATAGCATCCAGTGTGCTTCAGAAATGCTAAACATTTTTCAGTCTAACTGAAGTAGCTGTGTGAAGATTTGTGGTGAAGGCTTGCGTATGATGCTGCTGCTGAATTGGTGACGTTCAGAGCCGAACCTGAAGCTGAGGATGCAGGTTCGACTGATGAACTTTGCTGGCGTTGATGAGGCCGGAATCGACGGTGGCGGCATCTTCCGTGAGTTCATGTCGGAGTTGATCAAGACCGCATTTGACCCGAACCGCGGCTTCTTCTGCTGCACGGCCGACAAACTGCTCTATCCCAACCCACAGGCGCGACTGCTAGTCGACAACTTTACCAGCCATTACTACTTCCTTGGTCGCATCCTTGGCAAGGTGTGTGCAGTAGTTGTATCTGCAGCAGCAGTAGTACTAATGAACCGATTTTTAAAATTTCAAAAATAATTTGTTTGTAGACAGAATCGTGCAGAAATTTGACATAATTGGTTATAGATTTTCCGCCGCACATCAAAATGTCACTGCACTACCTTGCGAATTGCAGATCTAGTTTACTTAATTGAAGGGAGGATAGCATAACAGCCTAGCATAGATGGGTTCCTCAGCCTATCGAGGCTTGTCAGTCTGCCGGTTTCTGCATGTGTCTGCGCATGACAGGTGCTGTGTGACATGTCTATGTATGTCTGTGTGTATCTGTGTATAACAGGTGCTGTGTGTCATGTGTATGTATGTCTGTGTGTATCTGCGCATGACAGGTGCTGTGTGTCATGTGTATGTATGTCTGTGTGTATCTGCGCATGACAGGTGCTCTATGAGAACATGTTGACTGAGTTGCCATTTGCCAGTTTCTTCCTGTCGAAGCTGCTGAGTTCACAGAAAGGTGATGTCGACATTCATCATCTGGCGTCTCTGGATCCTGAAATGTACAGGTATCAAGCAGCAGATATGTCGGCCTTTCTGAACATTTTGTGAATGGCTGGAATCTTCCGAGAAATGTGTTCATGACACGATTCAGCGCACACATTGATTCGGCGAGTTTGTTTGCAATGTGGACACAGGTGAGTTTGATTGTGTGGACTGTTGGAAGTATGCAGCAGGCTACAAGTGTAGTTTGTTGTGTGCCAGGAACCTGCTGTTTCTCAAAGACTACGACGGTGACGTGTCTGACCTCGGTCTGGACTTCACCGTTGCCAACAACGACTTTGGTGAAACACAGGTGACCAGTGTGTAGTGTGTAGTGTGTAGTAATGCTGCTGAGCTACTGATCGATAGATCGGCTTATTGGCAGAGTTTGGGACTTGTACAATACACTGTGCTTACGTATTATAGCTATGACAAATTTGTGATTTTTGACCAGTATCTCGCTGTATCTCGGAAATGTAGTTACTGTGGAACACTCATAAGAAGTCAAGTGGTCTGTCAGATGGTAATATCGCTGATGGTTTCAGTAATCTCAGAAGGTAATTTCTTCTACTGGTAACCCTACATGTGGAAAAAAATCTTAACTGTGATGGTTGGAAATTGTGTTTTAAATAAAAGGACTGTTGAGGGTAAGTTGTGATGATGTTAGCCTGTGCTTCGTAAACAATTGGCAGTATTTCAGCAAACGTACAGGATAGGCGCTTAGTTACAGTATAACTTTACTGGAAAGTATTGCAGTATGACAGGTCATATACAAGCTGTGCGCTAGTCTTCGAGTAATTCGAAGTCGCACATATCCTGGAAGATGATGAAGATGAAGATGGAGAGTACATAAGATTCATGCAACATTTGCAGAACTCATGTCTACATCTGTCTGTGCTGTTATTTTTTTATTAACCGGCCTACTTTTCAGGAAGTACTGCGGTAGAGGTGGTATTTCCCAGAAGCATATAGCCTTGGTATTTGAGGAGCTGGTTTCTACAGACTGAATGCCTTTCATGTCGCCCAGACAACAGCGTCAGAGCACTGACGGTTACTTATATCTTATCTTTTTATTGCATATACGTTATTTCAGTAAGTACGTTGGTAAGTGTTTAAGTAAGTAAGTAAGTGACAAATGTATGAAGTGCCAAAACCAGAATAGGCCCTCTCCGTTTCCAGGCCGGAGGTCGTAGGAGGCGACCAAACCTGGCTTCAGTTTTTTCTGGGTTCATTTTATGTTGTGGTGTATTTTGTTACGGATACATGTTTGCTTTGTTGTGTTTGTTTTAGTTTTTCAGCACTTAGCCAAGAGATTGGCTGGGAAGAACGTCTCCGAAATGACCTATTTTGTGGACGGACGTAAAGCCTTAACTCAATCCATCAGTCAACATTATTTCATTCAATTTCCATAAGATCTCATGTATAGTATGCACTTGTGTAAAATGTGCAGGCCAACTTTAGGCCCTAACCTGAAGGAAAAATTTTATTTGGCATGCATGATATGCACCCGTACTTTATTTCGTTACATTCCATCAGTGCTGCATTGCAGTAATCAGATCATTGATTACTTGCTTGCTGCGTTACGATTGCTATTGACAGCCATGATGTCACAGTTTGTCTTATGATGGTTCCATCTGCTGGTGCCCTGACAAGAGTGTTATTAGCTGTCGTCAGCTGCAGAAGGGGCGCCTATAGCAATGTGCAGATCTAGTCCGTGAAGTAAAAAAACGAATAAAGTAAACTAGCAGTTTAGCATCAACTTAGCTCTTCACCACTATGGGAAACTCACATGCCATATGGGATCACACAGTGTTACCTGCCACCCGGCAGAGTTAAGAATCCCGCCTTTACCCCCAGCCGAAGCAGGTACTCGATTTAGCGACCCCGCAGGGATTCAAAGCTGAGTTGACCTATGTTACTTGAAAGCCACCGGCCGGGAATTGAACCTGCGACCTGTAAATCGCAAGTCCAGCGCCCTACCGCAAAGCCACCACGTGGGCCACTGTGCTGGTCAGTTTCCTGGTAGTGAGTGACTAATGAGGTCAGAGGTCATCATTAGGTCCACTTACTGTACATTTGCTGGCTGACAGCATGCAGTGATCACGTTATGGCCCGTCGTTGCTGTAACTTGATCACTGCATGTTGACAGCCATCAACTGAGCCTGCAGCACTGTAAGTGGACCTGAATGGTGAACTCTGGCCTCATTTATCACTACCAGGAAATTGACTGGCTCATTAGGGTAGTTCATGTGTACCATTTGTCTTTGACAGAAGTTACAAGGCAATCGTAAAACTTTGCCCACTTCGTTTACGTCCATGTGTCATGACATATTCTTTCTCCACCAACGTTCACCATTACCATAGTAACACGCTGACGTGCATTTTGGTAATTCTTCCCATTAATTGTCAAATTTCTTCGTTCATCTTTTACTTTAGTTTGCAAGTAATTTCAAGATAGTGAAAATTGTACCCTTTAATAACAGGAAATTGAATTTTGTCTGACTTTATAGTAAATAAGTAAATTTAAGCTAAATCGGTCCTTTTTAGCGAAATTTATACAAAACCGGAAGTACATAACATATCGCAACGACGTCGGAGGGGCGACCAAGCCACGACCATAGGCAACATTTACCAAAAAATAGGTAAAGATTGTGCATGTGTCTATGGAGCTATCCTCACAGACAGACACACAGACATACACACACACGGACGTACTCATCACAATACTTTGCAACCGCTTCTGCGGGCAAATTAATAAATTAATAATGGTTAATATTGTGCATATTATACTTGAGGTTTTACAGTAGGCCCCCTGCTTCAGAGTTTATGCTGTATCTAGTACATCTCTCCTATTCAGTGCTCATTGCTTGTTGAGGAATAGGAAGGGCGTGGTATTACTGGAGGAGGAGACCAAACTCAGTCTGAAGTAACTCAGAACAAGAAAGCCAGTTATCCACAAAGAAAGATATTAGATGCAGCATGATACGTGTAGCTCCGGCACTGTTTGTTACCTGTAGTTAATTACCTTTGATTGCCATGTCACAGGTGGACGAGCTGAAGCACGGCGGTCGTGACGTTCAGGTCAACAACAGCAATCGTATTGAGTACATCCACCTGATGGCTGACTACAGACTCAACAGACAGGTGTGTCTCGAGTACAGTACTGATTACAGGTGTGCAGTGCCTCTACTGTTAAGTCACTGAGTGCCACCGTGTTTCCCCTTCGAAAAAGAAACGAGTTAACCCGTTAGACGCGCCTGTCTCGGTGGCTCAGTGGGCTAATGCACACAAAAGCCACAGTGCGCTACTAGGCCTGACTGGCTGGTGACCGCGACTGGTATGGGTTCAACTCCCGGGCTGGGCGTGAGTTTCTCAGCTAGTTGGACTAATAGTAGGCATGCTTTGAGATTATCTCTCGGATAGGCACAGAGGGCCTGCCTGTGTCCTCTCTAAA
>Ga0209780_1001756_pt1 | contig 14718 bp, 10 predicted proteins | sample WorMetexBAHAMAS2_FD_187384 | JGI IMG/M metagenome (GOLD analysis project Ga0209780, IMG submission 187384) | Marine gutless worms symbiont microbial communities from Max Planck institute for Marine Microbiology, Germany - Inanidrilus exumae... | ecosystem: Host-associated > Annelida > Digestive... | reverse complement strand
GCTGATCGTCTCAGGCGCTGTCAACTTAGTTCGCCGGTGAGTGTCATAAACTTCTGATGGTCGTCGGACAACTGTTGATCACACCCACCGTCGAGATCTGTATTCAGCAGCTAGGCCGAGTAGAAGAAATGGGGTGTAAGTACAATATGATGCGATACGGAATATTTAGCATGCGCTGAACCACGGTGTCGCGCGGGTCTGTCAGCGGCAGCGGAGTCTTGTTGTACGTTTTTTTACCCACGCCGACGACTGTCGCGGCCGTACGGGTTACAGTTTGTCTGTCTGTTCTTCCTCACGATATCTTCAGCTAGTATCACCAAACTTCAAATCTGACATAAAAATGTTTCACGATGAATCTTGGAAAATCATTTATTTTGGGGTCAAAAGGTTAAAGGTCAAGGTCACGAGCCACAACAAGTTTTGATCGATGTTCAGACAGACCGCAAAATTGCCGCTGGCTTCGTACGTAGGCCACTACCCCGCGTCCGCTGCTTCTGTCGCGAGACATTGACCACGCGCGACATAGACCGCCGGTTTTTCGTGCGTGGAGTTTTTAGAAGTCACGCCACCTGCTAGACGCAGCCAGCGACAAAAACATTGCCGGCGTGGGTGTTTGCACTCTCATGAGTGCTGGCTTCAAGTTCTTCTAGTTCTGTTTGTTTTGTTTTCTTCAATGCTGCAATATGGTGTGGCTCTTGCGTGTAAAAGTGCATGTTTCAGTGAATGTATGGCGAAGGTTCTCTTTTATTGATCGATTTCAGCGTGCGTTAACTCTGGAAATTAACGCCGTTAAACTGTTTGGCAACTGCTAAGGTGGCCGACTGTGGCGTAGCTAAGGGTAGGAGGCTGAGCTGGCCTGAGTGGCTGGTTACACACAAAGGTCATTTGCCCAAAGATGGTCATCCGTTCCACTACTAACCTGGCCACACGTAAAGTATCTTCGCTGATGCGCCCAACGACGTTATCGCTACGCCAAACGGCCAGTGGTCATTGTTTGCGTGTTGCAGGGTCGGTTGTGTGTCCTGCACTGCCTGAAGTCGCCCACGCGACAAGCTTCTTCGTGTCAGGCTCGCGGCAAGTCGAAGTGGCGAACACAGGATTGCCGTGCGCCAACAGAAATGTCACAGACGGCAACTCGTGCCATTACGAGTGCCACGACGGCTACCGACTGACGGGAAGTCCTATAGTCGTCTGCAACTCCACGGCACAGTGGAGTGGCACTGTGCCGTCGTGTGTCGGCAAGTCTTACTTACGACTCACTTTTTGTTACGGACCACTTTAGTGGTCCAGGTAGAACAATGGGTCCGGTGTGTGTGTCTCTGGATACGGACAGTAACTTTCGAATGAAATGACATTGGACCCATACATTTTACATCTTGGTTTATTTTGATCCTATCTTATCAAAGGTCAAGGCTATAGGTCAGAGTTAGTGTTTTAGGGTTTGGGTTAGGTTGAAAAGTGAATAAAATCAGGTACTGCAACGTGGATAAAAGCAGACCTTATCTAGAAATGCGTGGCGAATCACAGTCAACTTAGATGGACGCTCAGTGTGATAAACTGGCGACGATCGTCGGTCGCCAGTTTATCACACTGAGCGTCCACCTTTGTGTACAACACGATCGCCACGATGGGCGTAACGCAGCGCCTCGCGCGGGTCTGTCTGCGGCAGCTAAGACTTGTTCGGCGGAGAAGCTGTAAAGTCTGTCCCTGATATGTGAAAATTGTCCGCCCCCGGAGAATTCTTATACGCACTGAGCGTCGTCGACTATAGCCCCAGCGCACCTGTTGAACACGATGAATAATTACAGCTGTAAATTTTTCGCGGCCATAAATGCAAAATTCGAGGTCCACTTGAGGCAAAAATAGCCAAATTTGCGGAGAATTCGCGGTCGCGAGTATATCAATGCAAAAGAGCCAAATCCATCTTTCCGATGCAAACTGAAACAACGTTTTCGCTTTCAGTAACAAACTTGTCAAAAATATTAACTAGAGATAAAATTGTCTGCGAGTGGGTAACGCCAATTCAGTTAGTTCATTTCAATCAGTTTTATATTGAATTGCGTGTCGTAAATAAAGTTGTATAAAATAAAATTGTATATATCTGTGTCATATTTTTATGCTGCATTTATAGTCGACGCTGTTAATTAGGCACTAAAAAGTAGTCAAAAATTTTCGGCATTTCGCGGCAAAACTCAAGGAAAATTTGCAGTGATAAGTCAAATTCGCGAAAAACGTTTACAGCGCTAATGATGATGATGACGATGTACAGTGACGGATTGCGAGTCAGTCGACGAAGCTAGCCTGCGCTCAGCCGGGGTCATCAACGTGATCTACGTCAACGGAACGACGACCTTCGGGTCAAAGGTCAAGGTCACATGTCGACCGGGCACTGTAGCACTAGGCAGCACTGAATGGACGTGTGGTCGACTTGCCGTGTGGACAGTACCGGTTAACTTCCGCTGTCAAGGTTAACAGCTTGAACTCGATTTTAAGTTAACTGTGTACGTTTGCCGCACGGCGCATTGCATGCACGCGCGATATGCTGTTGTCGTTATTGTGCTCGACTGCTTGTTACACTCGTAAGTAGGGATGTGCGCCTATACATGTGTAGACGTGTACACGACAACTGTTGTGTAAACGTTTACAAAATGGAACAACAGTGTAAACGAATATGGCGGCGATGACAAAATTCAGTGCTAAGAAATAAGAATCAACGAGATGCAGTAGGAGACCGCTGATTTCGCGCCGGTGCCGCCACCTGGCGAACTGGACAAAACATACTCGTCGTCTTTGATTCTCGCCCGTTCGCTATATAGTGTGAAAAAGTGACGTCGTCCACAAAACCGGAAGTACGTAACTTATTGTAATGCCGTCAGCAGAGGACCGAACCACGGCCACAGGTGACATGTATAGCAAAATTGGACGTGAAATTTGGACGTGTGGTTTTTGAGATATGCGAGCGAACAGACAGTCAAACAGACAGACAGGCACACAGACAGACAGACACGCTGATGGCAATACAATAAATTGAAAATCATTAAAAAGCTATTAGTGATTAAAGAAATACGTTCTTGGCTGCCACCTCGGTTGGGTGGACGGAAAGGTTGTAGATATTTGACATGCTGGTGCATATTGATCCTGTCTATAAGTCAAGCTCGAAAGTCGAGATCATATGTTCACGGACATAGGATGCGTCGATTGATTGAAACGTGAAAGAAAGTAGCAGTCAGCCGAAAATTTAATATGTTGCTAAAATGATCGGTACGACCTCGTGGTGGGGCTTTCTCATTTAGCCCGCGCGGGCTATATGTTCTGCTTGCGTTGATTTATTTTTTTAAAATAAGCCTTTGAATAAAATGATCTCAGGATCTACTGGACTGATTTTCACCAAATTTTTACCATATGGTAGGTATTTGACCGCAGATTACTGATTTGGCTCTCTTTTTCCGATCGCTCAAGGGCTGTTGCCATGGCAACCAATTTTAGGGCTAAAATGGGCGAAATCGGCCGACTCACCTTCAGTCGTGGTCTTGGCATGCCTAAACGGAGTGGAACGTCGCAATCCCGATTTCGAAAGGTTCATTTGCGATGATCTGACTACATTGTGTAAAATTTTGGTGAATTTCGGTCGAGTAAATCCGAAGTTTAAGAGGGGCAAATATATACAACCCCTCGTCTATCAACAGTTTGGCTACGCGGCGCCACCGCAAGACCTTGCGGGAATCAGTACTGAGTTTTCTGGGGCGATCACTACTTAGTTTTGTATTACCTATACGCTAGAGGGCGTCATTGCTATGCCGCGCGGGCTACACGCTAGACTCTGCCACGCATTTATAGTTTTTAATACTGTAGTTATGTTACTTGAATTTCATAAATGCATTATTTTCTATTTTGCCTTTCATTAGCTTTAAACTGTGCTGGTTGTAGAAGTGTTCTGCGGTCCACTGCCTGTTGCTGCTGCTGAAACTGATGTGGCTGGCGTCAATCCAGTAATTGACGTTGATAACTGCAGCGCATCTCGCCAGGTGTTAAGTACTGAGTGTCGCGTGACCTGTCTACCTGGATTTCAACTGAGACACCTGGCCAATAAATATACCTGTCAGTATGATGGCCGCGCCGTGTGGCAGCCGACGACACCACCTGCTTGCTACGGTAGTTCAGTTCTTCACACACTTCTGTATAACTGTGCCGAATTTGGTCCAGATCCGCTCAAAACTGTTGCCATGCATAAGGAACAAAGAAAAGAAACAGACACAAACAGACACCCTCTCACACACACAAGACAGATTCGGTTATATAATAAGAAGTTGTGTTTTGAACGTCGAATTATGTTAATTGTTTGACGCAGACGTCCAGCGGCCGGAAATTATCTGTCCACCGGATGTTGACGTCACAGTAGTGGGCTGGGATGACGTAAACGTGACGTTGCACGATGCTATTGGTCAGCCTTCGGTCAACGACAACTCCGGCAATATCACGTGGCAAGTGGGCGGTCTCAGCGATGACTGGACATTCGCCATTGGTCACTGGCCGATGACGTACGAAGCACGTGACCCGGCGGGGAATACGGCCAACTGTACACAGTACATTCACGTCAAAGGTACACTTGCTTCTTTTCATTTCACTGTAAAATCAGCATAACTTAAGTTGAATAAAATGTTCCAAGAACACATTGTATTTTTAACGACCAGTCCAGGTAGAGCTGTCGATATGATGTGTGTTTGTCAGTTTTTAGTATGTGTGTCTGAACAATAACTTTTGAACTAAATGACTTAATTTTTTGACACACGTGTATGGCTTGCTGGTTCATTTTGGCACTTTCTTGATCTGGGGTAGAGTGGCCGGTCTGGTAGCGTTGGCGGGAGGTCCCCCGGGTGCTTCTTTTGGGTTTAATGTAAGAAAAGCATTCCAAAGCCAGACCCACACAGAAAAGGTGGCGGCGTGGCGTAGTGGTAGCGTCGTTGGTCTAGATCAACGAAGTTAACCTACGCCGAGCATAGGCGCCGACTTACCAGGTGCCGTGGGTGCCGATGCACCCATAGACGGAAGGTCGATGTGTGCAGTGCACCCATAGGAAAAATGGAACACTTAAATTTTTCTAGTATGATTTTTCCTGGTTTGATCGTAATTGTACAGTTGCCACTGATAGAATATTCTCAGAGTCAATACTCAGTGCACAGTACACTGCACAGTTTCAGCATCGTGTCTGAAAAGCAGACCTGAGTTGGAAACTGTAAATAGGTAACAACCAGCCGAAAATTTATGGTCAGCTAACATTTTGTTAAAGTTGTCGGTGCGACCTCGAGTGAGGGTTTTACCAGTTCACAACTCAAGCTGTTCTCCAAACAACATGTGCGTTTGTATGTTTATGTATTTTGAACGTGCACGCTACTGGTGCTGGCTTGATTAACTGTATGATTAGTTGTCACTTAATCGACTAATTAGTCAGGATGTCCATTTATATAGCGCCTCTTCAACGAAGTTCTCGCGGGCACCTGCCGAGAGTAGCCTACACATGATCGATTAGAAAAAAAGCCCTCGCTCGAGCACCAGTCGCATGTACGTTCAAAACTGCAGACAAAGTCGCCCGATGTATGCGGCACAATCGTGTCGCCGAGACTATACCTTCACATTTTTGGTAGGAAATCCCCCGATCAGTTTTCCCGCCCTTACAGTTCATACAAATCAAATTTTCATCAGCACACCATCTTCAGAGCGGAAAACAATAATGCGTAGGCCTATAGATCGAGTTATATGCTCCAACAGCACCTAAGCTGGTTCTTTGCATATGTGTGCGACAGAATAACAGTAAAAAGTAAGTAAGCATTTAGACGTTCTTTAGCGTATATATAGCACACGATTGCTACCGACAGTATTGTTGCTTTTTGGTGCGACAGAAGTAGTGGAAATGCAATGCTGCACGATCGCGGGGGACGGTCTCAAAAACCTAGCACTGCGCGATGACCGCCGTCGACGGTTCAGTCGAGCTCCAACTGACAGAACTTGAACAAGGCCGTCGTTTAAGTATTCTGGTCCTGTAGCTTACACACAATGGAACGCCATGACAGCAATCTGAATAGATTACGCGCTGAACCACTGGAAGCCAGTGTAATAGTGACTGACATACTGTCGCCGAGTCCGTAATGTAAATATCTTCGGCGTCGCATTTCTGTTTTTTGTGCCAATCAAACGCAGCGTTGCACGCGGACCAGATACAGAGACGGGAAGCGAGGCAGAGAGGGAGAGAAGAGAATGGCGTTCGCGTTGTTCACGTGACCAACCCACGTGACGTCTGGTAGGGCTAAGTCTGGCGTTGACGTTAACCATGTCACGCATGTCGTCGAGGTAGTTGTTAACCTTTTCCGTTCAGCAGGAATTGTGTTGGCGACCCTACACATTTTTGCCCAGAGTTCCAAAGTGGGAACAGTGACTAAGGGATTGGAATTCGATGTAAGACTGGCCAACCAACCATTTTGGGTCTTTGACTTTCGGGCATTCTGGCGCTCAACCCTGAGCGTCGGAGTACACACAAGTCAAAAACTAAAAATTGTCGCTTAGCCTGGCGTCGAATCCTTGAATTAGTCAAAATCAGCTGACCATCTGACCCCGCCTCTCTGCCGCCATTGGTAGACCTACCGGGAGTGAAGAGCGAGGGAGTGTTGAGTGGTAAATCGACAGACGAAGATCATCTGATAATGTTTGCTTACAGAGAAGACGGTGGACGTTCGTCGATGTCCGGGTGATGTGACGATCCAGGCGAACAGCCGCGCACGTCGAAGAGCTGTCAGCTGGACCGAGCCGGAGTTCGTCGGACGTGACGGCGCACTGTTGGAATCCGGCTGTACGAAGATGAGCGGCACAGAGTTTGCCATCGGATCGACGAAGGTCGACTGTTATCCGGCAGGGATGAGGGCGGCAGGCTGCAGCTTCGTCGTCACCGTTGTCGGTACGCCGCTAACGCGGCTCACGTCTACATGAAGTGGTCCATAAACAACGTTCAGCTTTAGAATCCCCGCGAAAGCGAGGGAATATGTTTTCACCGCCGTGGTTTGTCTGTCTGTGACCACGATAACGAAAAGTTGTGGACGGATTTGCACCTAATTTTATGCGAAGGTTCCTGGGGGGAAGGGAAGACCAAGTTCGTGTTTCGTTACGATCGGTAGAGGGATATGGAAGTAACGGTAAAAAAACTCCGTAAACCGGCGATTGTTTACAAAGTTGCTCCGTCAGGAAATTCGAAACTAGCGGACCGCAAAATAGTAAGTGTGGCAAGTGTTGCCAAGTGTTGGCGACAAAAACGCTTACGCAGGGATTTGTACTCTCTCAGAGTATACTTTCCATCTAGTTTTTTAAGTTTTCGCCACCCGGTCGGCGAAGGGCTGTCCATCTGCCGCGTTCATTCGTCGGTGCGTTCATCCGGACAGATGTTGTTACCACGATATCTCATGAACAGCTTGAACAGTATCGAGGAAACTTACTGGGAATATTCACTCATTCCTACTGATGACCTGGTTAGGTTATGGCGGTCGAATGTCAAAGGTCAAGGTCACAGAAGGCCGTCGAGGTGGTGACTCGACTCGACGCTAGGGTGCCGAAGTTCATCTATCTGGTTGAATGTAACTCCCGTATTTCTCGGTGGATTTTTGTTATACTTTTGCGCTTGAGGAAACAAGAAGTAACACTCGATAGAATAGTTATAAAGTTTACAACTTTTCCTTAACTATGTCTTAAATTGCGACAATGTTCGTGATGACCGTGGCCGACCGCTTCCTGCAGGGCCTTTGATTGAAGCGGGTAGGTGCAACTATCGCTGAAAGTTATCCGATGTTTATCTTTTCACTTTTCGTTAGAGAATTACTTTGTGATTCTTAGGGCAAAAAATCTTTTAGATTGCCGCAGGTTTTGGTCGAAATTTTGTCTTCAGAATTCGACATGTTTCATATCATTGTACTATTTATTTATATTATTATTACGCATGAGGTGAACATTGCTGTGTGACGCAATTATGAAATTAAAATGATGTCACCAGGCCGTTAAGTAACTAAATTGTAGAATGTAGAGTATTCTTTCCTGTTCTTACTGGTGCAAGAACGTCTTCTCGCAGACCATTATGCCTACACTGACCTGCTACTTTACTGAACTAGATGCCTCTATTGTGTGGAATGCCCACAGTACAGTATTCGGCTCGAAGCGCTTGGCTATCTGTGCACAAGCTGTTTACTTCCTGCATTCGACGAGGCCTAGTGTCACGTGACTCAACAGTCGATGGTGATTAGTTGCCTGTGACTGAGTGATGTCAGCGTTATCTGCCGTCTTATCAACCCGCATCCATAGTCGCAGAAAAGTTGGGGAGGTTTCTTGTACGGAGTGTATCGGCCAGGGGATGACACTGAATTGATTCCAACAGCAAAAATGGAAACAAGAAATCCCGTAGAGGGTTATTTTGGTAGTGAGTTTCCGGTGATCTGTAATCAATGCGGAGTTATAGTGGCTTGAAGTCGCAAGACGTTAAACATTTTTGAGAAATTTTGCCGTTTTTTGGAAAAACGACCCCATGCGGTAAATTTTTTAAAAGTCTGTTCCGAAAGTGTTCATTGCGACACCGATTGACGTGTCGTGTTCATATTTCGCTCAAAATCTGCCACGACCAGCCCCCCACAATGTACCCAGAGTGCTCCAGATTTTATTCAAATCGGTTCACTTTTGGCGGAGTCATAGGCCTAGCCGAACGCGTGAACACCGCCAAAACGTAAAGTGAATCAAATATTCGGCTGAAGGATAGTTTCCAGCCGAATAACGAGACCGATCTGTCATTGGTCAACCTCGATCTTCCGACACAGCCGCGTTTCTTGGCAAAGACTAACAGTTTCAAAAATTCTTTTTATCGGCTATTGTCTGTCGAACTTGCACTGCAAATGACTCGGTGTCATTGGGTAATTCAGCCTCTTGGTTGTTATACAGTGGCGTTTCTACGGGGGAGGCATGGGGGCATGGCCCCCCTAATTTGGGCTAGCTCCCAGGTTGCCCCTCCCCCACTTTTCACACAATCGGCCTTTAACGTGCCATATACTACGGGGGTAGCTGCTTTACAAGTCGTGTAAATGAACGACATACATTCATACAGCTGGAGTCTTTGCAACCCCACGTTTGTGTTGGTTCCAAAATAGCCCCTAATTTTTGAGTGCTAGAAACGTCACTGCTGCTGTATCTTGATAAACTGATTTATTGATTGTGATTTTGTGCCGATGATTGATGTGCAGACCCGGAATGTCCGATACCGTTCGCCGATCGTCCGCCCCTGCACGGATCACTGAACTGTACGCTGGACTATCACTGGCCACGCGTCTGCAGCGTCAGTTGCCAGGACGGATACGAGCTGGATCAGTCTGTCTTCCGCTGTACGTGGCAGTCCACCTGGACTCTGGACGGACCGTGGCCGGAATGCGCCAGTCAGTATCCAATAGCTCCCAATCTTCCCGTGTCGCTTTTAACCATCTAATCCAGACGGCAGGGCATCCGTATGCAAAAGAACGTTGTAAGACTTAGATAAGAATAATTTAAATGTCACGGTCAGATGCAGTGTAAAGTAGTAAAGTATACGTCGATTTGTATAGCGCATCGTCGTAACTACCTCTAATGCGCTCATACATGGATCACACAGTTTTACCTGCAAATTACACCATGCCCGCCTTTACTCCCCAGCCGCAGAGCATCACCGCCCTTTGGCTGGTACTCATTTTACCGTCCCAGGGAGGGTAGAAGGCTGAATCGACCTGGGTGGTTGTTGGTTACATACCGGAATAAAGTGCCGCCCCCGGGAGTCGAACCCGGACACGGCCACCCATCCCCTGCAGTACTAACCGGGCTCAGCGTATTTTAACCTCGTTGATCACGGGTATCCGTATATACAAAAGAACTTTGTAAGATTAGAAATTTGGTGCATAGCTTGGTCGTAGCAAGTGCGAGCTGACGGATGGTAAACCGTCCCTGAAAGGGGCGTGGTCAGGTCACGTGAACCATTTAAATTTTGGTGAACACCAACCATATTTCTGGAACGGTTGATCGTATCAGGTGCTGTTAACTTAGGCGGACGGTCAGTGTGGTGACCAGTTTATCACACTGACCGTCGACATATTTTGTGTACAACACGGTGGGCATGAGTCACTGCGTCGCGCGGGTCTGTCAGCGTCAGCGGAGACTTGTACTACACGCACAGAGTTAACTGTCCACGTCCAACAACAAGTGATCAAACTTATATTTTGTACAAATTAAATTCCACCCACAAGTTTTTCGGAACGAAGCATCAATATCAATATATGACAGTGGCGAATTCAGCAAATCCAAATCCAGGCGGGGTCCAGTGGTTAAGGACAAAGTATTGGCAAAGACCCCCGGAAAACGGAAATTTGGGAGCAGAGCCCCAGATGGTGAACAGTTTTGTTTATATGATAGCTAACGTGTTCTCCAATTTTGCATATTTTAAAAATTTCATGCAGGTCTTCAGACAAAGGAAAGCATGTTTGTGCGCTATGACTGTTTTTTTTCTATATCTCTGTCTACTTCGGTTATTTTTTCACAGTACCTAAAACGTCCTATATTGTTAATCGTGGTCAACTTGATATATATGACTACCCAAAAGCATCGCATTTAGTAAATTTTGCGTCGCCTTTCCTATCTTTGGAAAGGACAAAGCTAGAGGCTTCGAATTTCATACAGAGCTTGTCGAAAGCACCTCAAAGAGTAAAAATCCCGTGATCTTCCTGGCAACTTTCCATTATTAGTTTACGTATTTTTGCTTTATGCATGCGATTTTGCAAATAAATTATTTCCCTTTCCAAGTGTAGTATAAGTTGAACTACCGATAGCTTGGCATTAGTGGATTTTATCATCGAATGATTTCTCAAAATCTCTAGAACAAACAAGGTGTCGCCCTACGTTAACGGGACGTGACACGACTGGCCAGCCGCGTGCTGCCGCTGGTGAGTTACGTTGCATATGCGAGCGTTACAGACGACAGACGACGACAGACGCCCGCGACCGTTACTAGTCTGGCCCTCCTACACTATGTGTAAGCGGGCCAGTAATAACGAGAAGGCATTCGTGCAAATTATTCATGGGTTTGTGAAACATTCTATGTCATCTAAGTGATTGCTTTCTTCTGATAGTCAGTTTAGTGCGTGTGGTGGCGTTGGCGAAAGTTAGTAAACCATTTTCTATTTGTGTTGCAAGACAGCGTTATTTTTATATTTTTGCGACCACATTAGTGGTCCAGGTAGGGAAATCGTTAGGGTGTGTGTTTATGTTTACGGACAATAACGTTTTTATCTAAGTGACGTTTGATCTAGATGTTTGGCGTGACGATTCATCTTGACACTATCTAGATCAATTAAAGTTTAAAGGTGGAGGTCACAGGTCAAAGTTCAAGGTCATTGGATGAAAACAGGAGCTCAGCAGCTGCTCGGATGGCTGACCGTGGCTGAAAAGCAGACCTGAATTGGAAACTGTAAATACGTCACAGCCAGGCGAAAACTTTCTAAGTCCAACTCCTCACTTCTGTTACCACATTCGGCTAAAAACGCTGTTAAAGTGGTCGGTGCGACCTCGAGCGAGGGCTTTTAGGTTATCAGCTTTAGTTGTGTACGTCTGCTAGAGACCGTTCGTCCGATAAAGGCGCATATGAAGAGTCGTTTGGAGGCGACTGTAAACGGTTCGTGCGCACAGCTGCAAGGTCGTATCATTGAGTCTTTCATCCGAGTCGTCGGCGATCTGATGGTGTCGCGCAGTCTGTGCGAACCGCAACATCGATGTCGCATTCGCAACACGTTCGTCTACTGCTCCGACGACCCCGCACCGCCTTCGACGCCTTCCGTCGCTCCCGCCGGCGCCCCTCTGGAAAATGTGACCGTCGATTTTGTGCTGGAAACCGAGCTGAAGCTGAATTCTTGGCCTGTATCAAAGTCCGATCAGCGGAACGTGGTTCACAGCCTGGACCAGCTGCATCATGTGTTTGACGAAATGGTGAGAGGTGGGGAGTTGACGTGGTGGACACGGGATAGCCAGCTGGCGCCAGTGTCACTGGTCAGTGAGCTGGTTCAATTCGACATGGACAACTGTAGTGCTGGGCAAATACTCAAATACCGCAACTCCGACACACCCGCTTGCCGTAAGTGGATACGTTACGTTACCTTTGACGACAGAAGCCATCGGGCTTTTATAAAATTTATTTTCCGGACCAGATTTATCAACTGGTCTAACGGAGCTGTTGTCTAGGTGCCTAGGGACACCCGAACTACGATTATTATTCATCTTTATTCACCATAAATGGTAGCACACGAACTGATTGACTGTCAAATATTTCTCACAGACCGAATGCAAAATTAAAAACGATGTTTTTGGGAATTTTAAAACACAGTATAACACCGAAGCATCTATATATATAAAGCTGCCGCGTCTGTCTGTCTGTCTGTCTTCCGGATTTCTCAAAAACGTGCGGACCGATTTCCATGAAGCTTTTCATCGATCATAAGGGCCATAGGTAGACGTGATAAAAAACATCCGGAAAATTTCGACCCTTAATGTGTAAAAATTCGGAAAACGGTGCAAAATTGCCGACTTCGAGAAGGTCCCAACGGGCGACGCACGCTGGCGTGCGCAATGGCTTGCGGTTCCAGTTCGCGTAAGCGCTGGCCGGTGGTACTACAGCGGCACGGGCCAATCGCGCGTGGGCCTGGGGGCGTGGCCCGTAGCCTTCGATGCGGGACTGTCTCAAACGCATTTGTGCTCTTGAGTCCAGTTTAGTGCTCCCACTATCCGGCCGGCCTTTGACCGTGTTAACGCTAGTTTCAAATACATTAATTAGTCATATCATTTCACGTGCATAATCACGGCGTGACACTGGAAATCGCATCTGGAAATCGCATATTTCGACCATTGGATAGGTAGCGCTGTCACATCCTTCAAAATTTAACCTTTGAACGGGACAAACAGACGGACGGACACCAGACCCGTTAACATAATACGCTTTCTACTACTTTAGCGTAGTAAGCAAGTCAAGCTAATTTACTTTTCCGTCAACAGCGATGTGTATCTGTGTTCAGAATCATGTCCAGTCGGGAGTTACGAAGATGGCGACGAGTGCGTCTCATGTCCACTTGGCTTCTATCAAGACTCGGATAGTGCTGTCGAGTGCAAACCGTGTCCCGATGGACAAAACACAACTTTCCCTGCGGCACGCAACGTCAGCGAGTGCAAACGTTGGTATCTTTTGGCCTCCTCTGTATAATTACCCACCACTTTGGTGGTACTGGTAGAGTAGTCGGTCTGTGTGTGTGTGCGTTTGTGTGTTCGGACAATAACTTTCGACAGAAATGACGTTCGACCTAGATATTTGGCACGCAGTAAGAAGACTGGGAAGAGATCTGTTGAAGAGCGTTTTGAAGGTGAGAAATGCTTGAGTCAAAGTTGAGTGGGTGGTAGGAGAAGAAGAGCTGAGTGTCATCTGCATAAAGGTGGTGTTAGCAATTCGTCACAAGTCTGTCCTTCCCTCGCCTCCCTACCTTTCGCTGTCCCTCCCCTTTCCATTCTCTCCCCCTGTCGCGAATCAGCCCCCTCGAATACGTTACAATTACGTTAATTACATTACATTAGGACTATTTAGAGTGGCCTAAGTAATGAAAACCAAGTTCCACTATCGCGATAGAACGACAATAATATCCGCGTAAGACTGCCTGAACAAGGTGTCGCACTGCACTAACAGAACGTAACCGTATTGGCCCGCCGTGCAGTGTCGGCCGCCCGACCGCCCACGCGCACGGCGGCCGGCGCGCCTACTGTCGACGCGCCCGGCGGCCCGCCGGCCCGCACGCAAGCAGCGTTACAGACGACAGACGACAATGACAGACGACAGACGCCAGCCAGCAAAACAATACTGGCCCATTAGGCGGGCCAGTAGTAAATGTACGTTCAGTTTTCGCCGAAGTGTTGCCAGTGAAGAGGCAGACTAGACGTCTTCAGTTACGCTGTTTCAGAGCCGTGGTCCAGCAATAAAGAATGAGCGGTCGCTGACACTGACGAGTCGTGAAGGGCGGATATCGAATCCATCTAAGGGGCCTTTGGAAGCGATATAAGGTCTTCCAGCAGTGTCCGGGCCGAGCCCAGGCCAAAAACCTATATTTTATGTGTTTTCAGCCTGAAAGGCTACTACAGTTACACTGGCTTTCTGTTCGTCAACGGACCGAGTACAAGCTGGCCGTAGATCCGTCGTTCGTCGACCCCAGCGTACCTCGCCCGTCACATCAGATCGCGTCAAATTTCACGTCGTCTTCGTTTCTCCCACACGCCTTTACTGCACAAACCGACTACCAGAACTCACTTTGCCGACCGTGCTTTTTGTTGTACTGCTGCTAAAGCCTGGAATTCGCTTAGCAATGACGTTGTCTCCAGTACTTCACTTGCTGTATTTAAGTCTACCCTTAAGACATTCTTATTCCGTCAGACATTTAGGGCTAGTCGGTTCTCACGACCGTAATCTGTCCGTCAGCGCCTCTGGAGGCTTTGATATACTGGCGCTATACAAGCTTGAATATTATTGTTATTATTATTATTTTTAAGCCCACCGGCACAAAGCCGCAGGCATGAAAATTAAGCTAAGCAAAAACAACGACCACGACGGAATATTACTCGGTGTCAAAAGTGCTTAAGAAGGCGACCGCATTCCCC
>Ga0209780_1001755_pt1 | contig 14720 bp, 12 predicted proteins | sample WorMetexBAHAMAS2_FD_187384 | JGI IMG/M metagenome (GOLD analysis project Ga0209780, IMG submission 187384) | Marine gutless worms symbiont microbial communities from Max Planck institute for Marine Microbiology, Germany - Inanidrilus exumae... | ecosystem: Host-associated > Annelida > Digestive... | reverse complement strand
AAATGTTCAGTGTGTGCGTGTGTGTATGTATGTGTGTGTGCATGTGTGTGCATGTGGATTTCCTGTTTTTTTCTACCAGAAATGGTGAATAAAGTTGAATATAGTTGAATATATAAGCAACGGCATTTGCACATTTAATAGTTTTTTTCCTTCTGGTCGAGAGTTGATTTTAACAGTATCGGTTGTTATTCAGCTAATGTGTGAAATACCTTTATCTTTTTGTTATTGTATTTCGTGTACGAATACGTAATAATTATATAATAAATGAATAATAAATAAATGAAATATTTGGAAATATTTACTGTAGATACTTTTGTATGCAGCTGTACACATAGCGAGCAGTTGGAAAAATTTTATGCAGCAATTCTAGACAAAAAATATGTGCAGTTCTGAAATCGTCTCCTTTTGGAGTTTTTTAGGCGTTTGACCCCCTAAATTGGGAGTGATGTCAACGAAACCTCCAAAAGAGACATTCTTGCACGGAAAGACGGCGTATGACGTAAATATCGTCAAAATCGGTCCATTGGTGCGACATGTGCTGTGCACGTGACGAAGAGACCAAAAAGAAACCCAAAAAACATTACAGTGGCAAACCGGGTATTCACCCAGACCACCCACGTTGTCTGTTGAAATCAAATTTTGTATCGGGGATAGTCTTCGGGGGGTAGTTGTTCTAAGGTTTAAGTTTTATCAAAATCGGTTAAGTGGTTTTCGAGATCGAAATGTGTGGTCGAAATCTGCCCTTTCCCATTGCTTTGGGCGTTGGCTCATACAACAGATTGTAATGCCGTACAAGCTGTGATGTGACACGGACATCGCATGCTCTGCTCGTTACGCGATAGTTGAGCCTATTGTCGTCCAAATAGTCTGCGAAATTTTATCGAAATGTGGCATTTTTGTCAAAATCCGCTAAATTTGAAACTTTCCCGCGAAAGAGGTTCGTTTCCTAAACGTAGCACACAGACGCATATGCAGGATTTTTCTAAGGGGTATATGCGGGACTGTCCCACTGGGATTCGGTCCGGCAGAGAAAGCAAGAGACTCAGCCATCGCAGAGGGACCGTGCGACGCTCTATGTTAGTGCATTCACTGTATGTTTCGTGAGGTATGGCAGTTAGAAAGGTTTCAATCAGCAAAAGTGACCTTCATGGTCATTCAAGGACATTGGCAATGGTGCCATTCGATAGCTAGCCGCAGACGATTTCTTTTTAATCTTCCATTGCAACTACGTCTCTATCTTGCACCGTTTCCGAGAAATTATCACTCATTTCCCCAAATTTAAAGAAGTCACGTGACCCTGAATACATCCCTTTCGGGGGTACTCCTCTGTATCAATCAGCATACGACATTTGAAATGACTAGCTTAACCGATTGGGCCAAAGTTTAAAAAACAGGCCACGTGACCCTGACCACGCCCATTGGGGGTTAGTCTGTCATCCCAAGGCTAGCATTTTGATATATTCTATACCTGCAGTGCATACACAATTTGTCGACTCTCGCATTACCAGTTCCATAGATATAATTGCGGAAATCGAAATCGAAAATGGGTCAAGTGACCCTGACCACGCCCCCTTTTAGGGGTGGTTTTGTCATTCGTATAGGCTAGGATTCGATACATTCTACCTGGGTGTACTTGTACTTGTTCAGCATCCTAGCCGAGATGGTGATGAGGAAGACCCTCGATAGATTTCGAGGAGGGCGAATAGTCACGAACCTTCACAACGCTGATGACATCATCCTGTTACCAGGACTGCTGGTATACTGATCTAGTCGCTTAGAGGCGCTGGCTGCAAACTGATCCGGTGTCATTTGACGTCGGTCGTATGCTGGCTTAACTGGGTCTAAAAACAGTCCTTGTTGGCTCGAAGCGTCTCAAAAGGGGATGAGCTCACTCGCAGTCGCAACGGACCGCTTCTTCTTCTTCTTCTTTTTCTTCTTCTTCCTATAGAACTGCGTGCAGCAGTGCCTCTATTCCATCAGAACCAAGTAGACTAGCAACAACTTGTCTTATCGCTTCACGCATCGAATTTATCTCTCTCTCTCTCTCTTTCGCTGGAATATCGTCCGCCGTAATCGAAGCAATCCATGTTGCCGTTCGCTAACAATCGTCGTTGTGGCCACTCCCCGCCATTGCCGCGTGTTTGGCGGCGTCGCGAAATTTAATTTCGCCGCGAGCCAGCCATTGTATTAACGTAACGGTCGTCGTCGGCGGCCGACGAGCGTTCCGCAACGCAGAAACACGCCAAAGCTGATTAAGCTGAAACCTATTAAGCGGCGCCGGCGACGGCGTATCAGAGCTATACTCGTCTAAACGCTGAAGGCGTTGACCGATTGCTGAGCGACGTCGTTGGACGACGTACGACGGATTATTGGCGGTTAAGTCGCTCCCGACTCGACCACCGTATTGTCGCCGTCCGCCGGCTTGTTGCCTAGCGCTCGGCGGCACCCTCTTTGCGCATCTCGCTGATTAAATCGCATCGTTCCTGTTCTTCGAAGATTCTCCTGTTCGTTTTTCGTTAGTACAGCGATGCAGCAACTGCCGCCTGGTTCCGTAGCGTTTGCAGTTCTTCCTTTGGAAGCGGAAAGTAAAACGAATGGTTGTTTTAGCTGGCTTGGCTGCGCGTTGAACGGGGAACAAAGTCAACGTCGTTGCCATTTCATTGGTTCGTGGCTTAACGCGATGGTCGTCTACAAAGTGAGATGATTGATGGGTTGTATAGACGCGACGCATTGCTTATAGCAAATTATAGAAACATTATGCATTTTGTGAGACATAATTGCTTCATCACTGTCTTTGGTGATAACATTCGGCAGAGACATTTTGCAGAATATCCTTCACAAAGGATCTTTCGGGTTCAGAAATATTCTTAACAGGAAAAAATCGTTGTCACGATTCTCAAAACACCGAAAATCAATTGAAATGGGCGATATTTTCACAGCAAACATCTGCCGAGATCTGTTAAAAATACAATACAGGCCATACAAAGATCACAGAACTGACGTAGAAAAATTGAGGTTTGTGCCTCAGATCAAAATAAGGCAATTGGAGATAGTAGACTTCGCCCCGGTGCGCTCGGCGCGGCCACCTGGCGAACTCGACCAAACATAACATCGTCTGATTGATTCTGCCCAGTTGGCCCCATTCTGTGAAAACATGACATTATCCACAAAACCGGAAGTACAAAACATATTGCATTGTCGTCGGTGGAGGAATGAGCCACGGCCATAGTTAACAAGAATGTACAGAAAATTTCGTGAAGTTTGAAGAAGTGTAGTTTCTGAGATATGCGAGCGGACAGACATACACGCTGATTGCAATACTTCGCACTTCTATGTACCGGGGGCGGAGTAATAATGTGCAAATAATCTATATCAGCGAGTAGTCGGTCGAAGCGAAAGTCACCAGTGGAGTTGCGCCATTACACGCAAAACGGACTGGAAAGTTGTATCGGGAGATCGACTGCGGAGCTGCGGTATTCAGTTCACGTTGGTCGGCTCATCAGCGGCAACGTCGGAGAAAACTCGACGCTGACCGGTCATCAATTCCGGCGCCCATCTGTCAGCCGCCCGTTCAGCCGTCCCGTTCCTCTTTTGTTTTCTTCCTTCTCCATATTGACCGGGCGCGTCGACGCGCGCTCTCACGCTCAGCTGACCACCGCCGTCGCAAATGGGAATCAGTCGGTTCGGTTTCGTCGTGACGTTCTAAAGCCACTGTTACGACTTTACGTTACGACTAGAATTCAACTTCGTGACGAGAATCAGACGAGCAGGCCTCTCAAACAGAAACTGGAAACATCCTTCGGGCCATGACGAACAATTTTGGCGCCATGGTACAGGTGTCCTTACTTACTTACTTACTTACTTTATACGAGAGAGGCCAGGAGGACTGACGTGCAGTCGTAGGGAATTTGTGAAGAAGTCGTAACAAACAGTCGTATATAGGGTGTGCAGAAAAGTGAAACCTCTAAGCATTTCACAATGACAGCCGCAAACCTGAAAGGAATTTAATACAAAAATCTACAGGCAAAAGTGAAATCTATTTAAAACAACGAGGCGCAGTTTCGTACAAATTCATCTCAGTGTTGCTGAGCTGTCAAATTATGCTTAATACTACTACCCGGAATTATTTTCTAACAAAACTAATGTCAAACTGGACGCTGCATGGTGTTCAAGCAGCGACGTCAAGGTCTGTCCGGACTCTGTGCATCCAGTCCAGTCGGCGAGAGATCTCGGTGACATGACGATGACGACTGATATCAACCATGTCCTGACGCGTTGTTTTAATTCACTGCGACAGATACGATCCATCAAGCGGTCTCTGCCGTCGCATGCACTGGACACACCTGTCACCAGTTTCGTGCACAGCCGGCTAGACTACTGTAACGTCGTGTTTGCGGGTCTTCCAGCCCGTGATCTTCAACGTCTGCAGTCAGTGCGACTCGTTTCCAACTCATCAAGTCGTTGTCATGTCACACACCCTTGCTACAGGATCGTCACTGGCTGCCCCTCAGACAGCGTGTGCAGTATACAAGCTGTGCAAGCTGGTCCACCGCTGTTAGTATGGAAAGGCACCATCTTATCTCGCCGAGCTCGCCATCCCGACCCCCATCGAATTAAGCAACAGAGCTGGTCTGAGGGCGGCACAGTCGCTGTCCATCACTTTGCCACGTACTCACTCAACACTCGGCGACCGCGCGTTCTCCGTCGCAGCGCCTCAAGCTTGGAACAACCTTCCATCGCACACAAGACATATCTCCTCCATGGACATCTTCTCAAGGAACTTGAAATCTTTCCTGTTTTCATGTGTATTCTAACTGTCGTGTTTTTGAGTGTTTTGTATGTTTTATGTTTTCATTGTCTTGTTTGGCGCCCTTGTTATATTTTATCCCATCACGGCGCCTTAATCTTGACTTAGTTGATTGATTGATTGATGGATTGATTGATCTTCCGACTCAACGCAAGATCTTCGACAAGATTAACGTTGCGTGATTGCGGGTCTTCGTCTGCAGAACCATTCGTATTGATCTGTTGCAGCATGCTTTTGTAATAATAATAGCAAATAATCTAAGACTTTTGACGAAAGGACGCATCGCTTGTCGCGCCGTTATTGAGGATTGAATGACTGCAGCAGAAACTCCTAGTGCTTTTCAATGGGCCGGACAACTCCCCAAAATTGTCTCTTCCCCTGGGGCATTTCGCCCCCTATCTAATACATGATTCATTGGGCCCACCCCACGCGAGTCAGCCCCAAACGGCATCTCGATAGGTTCAACCGTTTTTTTTCATGGATCACGAACTTGACCAACAGACAGACACACAGACCACGCTACTCCGTTTGTAGCAATAGGAAGCATCTGGCTATTGCTGAGATGTTATTAAAAAACTTTGCAATGACACCAAATAGCCTACATTGTGCTGATGTAGCGTTACGAATCTGCACTCATACTTACGTAGTACACGAAACGGAATTGAGTTTACGTGGTATCTCACAGTAATCAACAGGCTGTGGCAGGTGTACATGTAAACTATAGCATGCGTGCTGACAATAGATCTGTTCTAGGCTTATAGGGCCTATCACTTTTTTGGTTGTTATATTTGCTATACTGTTGCAGCACATCGTCAGTCGCTCGGTCCCTCCACATTTCACTTCCTGCCTGTCGCTAACTCCGCCGGGGCGGCCTCGGCGTCTTGGAGGTTTCGCTCGGCGGCCGTGAGTCGATCGGTCACCGTGAGTTGTCGCCGGTGGACGAGGAACGCACCGTCGACCCCAGTAGACCAACACGACAAAACAGCTGTGCCGCGCAACGGATAATATGACAGCAGTACTGACAAAAATTCTCCTCACGATATCGGTATAATTGGTCCTGCGTTTTTTGCTACAGAGACAGTCACAGTGCGGGCGGCCGTTTGGTATTTTCCACAAAATCAAACTCTCTTCGTCATAAGCGTGTTTCGTGGAATTCGTAGTTTTACGTGAAGTCTAGTACGTTTAGTTAAGTTTAAGTTTTGTACTTGAAAATGTCAGTAAAATAAATAATGAAATTTTATCAACAAAAGTAAGGGAACGATAGCAATAGATAACAGATGTCTCTCACATGGTGAACAAGTTTTCTCTTAAAACACGACAACGAATCAGCTTAAGTAATTTCCTCAGCTATGATTTTCCACGTTGATGAAAGAAAACTTTTTCAGTATCCAGTATAAGACCTATTGTTTGGTTGGTGTATATATTTTATCACAGAAACCTTGCCTGCACCTGAATGAACATTTGTCGATGACACTGGCCCTATTTGATCGACTTTATGTTTCGGCGTTGATTGCATCGCCGCCTGTGTCGCGTGTGCTTTTTCAACGACTATCATATTTCGCTTTCCGATCATAATGATGTGTTTCTGACGCACACGCGTCAATTCTCCTAAAATATTGCACACTAGCGCGGTAAACCTATATGCTGTCGTCGTGTGTCTGTCCGTCCGTTTGTCCGTCACAAGCCGGCGCTGTACCTAAACGACTAAACGTATAGGATCACGCAAACAACGCCGTACGATAGCCCAGGGACTCTAGTTTTTTGCCAAATAATCTCGGCGAGATTCCAACGGGTCACCCCAAATGGGGGCGTCAAATAGAGGTGGGGTAGGTTAAAAGGGCAATTTTCGACCAATATCTCGCTATATCTCCAGTTTATCACACTGATTGTCGACATCTGTGTACAATCAAAACATAAATAACGAATAATAGACTCCTTATTACTGGCCCGCCTACACATAGTGTAGGGGGCCAGTATTGTTTTGCTCTCTGGCGTCTGTCGTCATCCGTCGTCGTCTAAACACTCCATGGCGGTGCATATGCAACGTAACTCACCAGGGGGCAGCACGCGACGGCGGGCCAGTAGCGTTACGTCCCGTTAGGGCGACACCTTGTTTATGCTGTGGTACAACGCATCGCGCGGGTCTGTCAGCGGCATCGGAGACTTGTTTTAAAGTAAATTCTGGCAATGTTCTGGTGAACTGAGTCGGGCGGTCAACGATCAACGGCTGCGGTGACCACTGACCAGTCCGTGCAGACACTCACGTGACCAGTGATACCATGTGCCCGCTGAATCACCGCAAGTCTTTCCGGGAGAATAAACATGGCGTGTTGGTGAGACCTGTACGCGCGTCCGTCGCATCCCGAAACACTGACATGTAATTATAGACGGCCGGCACACCGCCGCGCTTTTTTCCCCGGCGGACTTGTCGCGCTGACCGGAAACGATTGCTTCACTGTCGGGTCACGTGACGTGGTCGATCGGCCGCGTTGAACGTGACGTCCGTCGAGGAACATTGCTTACGATTTGTGCCGACGTGTATACGTCGCGACGACGACGCCGCCGACACCGAAATTCGTCGGAACCGTTTGCGCGATTACATTATTCATGACGAGAATCCGTCTGCGCTAAGCGGCCGAGCGCTTTTAGCGGCGGCCCCGCGCGCCAGCCCGCTCTGTGATCGACGATTCTGTGGCATTTGGGCGATCGAAAACATTTCCGCTGTCTTTCTATATGAAAACCTTTGTCTACCCACTGGTGACATGTCAGTTAAGAAAGGATTTTTTTAAACAGAAGACATACCTAAATCTTAACCCATTTTGCCAAGAGTTCCAAAATGGGGACAGTGACTAAGGCATTCGGTGCCAGGCTGGCTAACTGACCATTGTTAAGTTTTGACTTTTGGGCACTTTGGCGCTCAACACTGAGCGCCAGTCTCCACAGTGCCCGAAAGTCAAAAACTATAAGTGGTCGGTTAGCCGGCCTGGCATCGAATCCCTGAATTAGTGTAGCTATTTTGGGAACACTGAGCTTAAATGGGTTGACGAAGTTACACCGACGATTACCGTGTGGTTGGTTCAGTGGCTGCAGACATGAGCGAACGACGACTTTTGAATTATTTTGGACAGGGATGGGCCCCATTCGAAACTTCTGAATACGCCACCGACAAATCTCCCAACGTGTCGGACTGTTCTCATATGCAGCGCATCTGATTCAGTGTTCTGCTGGGCGCCGTAACGCGCTTATGTCGAATGGAGCGAAGCGCTTCGATACAGATGACGTCGTTCCGGCGAAGGAACTCTCCGAGATAAAAAGCTTTTGTTAAACTTTAATACACTTTCTCCTGTATTGCCTCCTTTTGTTTCCCGGTCTCAGGAAATCTTGCATGTTATAACTTGCCTCCGCCACAAAACGTAGACGTAGACGATGTACGGGCGCAGGCTGCATGAGCACCGCTTTGCCAGCCTCTCAAAATAACTACTAATCAACGTAAAATTATGACCTAAACTATATTTACTCCCGAAACCTTACGACTTCCAGTTCATTCAATTTACGCTCGAAAATAATATAGAATATCTTGATATTGCCAGTAAAGATCATGTTTAATGCAGCAATATTACTGGCTGTTACAACACAATTTGGCAAGCTATTCCAGTGATCAACAACCCTGGTGGTAAACTAAAATTTGCGCATATAATATTTAGAACGAGATTTCTAAAGACGTCGGTGACGTTGTAGCCTATACATGGACGTTGTTCGGGCGAATGGTGCATCGAGTGATTGCCAAACGTTAAGAGATGACGACTGGTCTGTTGTTGACGCAAAGGAGAATGGCTGTTCTGTGGTATGGTGACATCTATCAGTCAAAACTTCAATTTATGTAACGTCTCATGAACAAAGTTCGCAGAGGTGCATGCCTGCTACGAGCAGCCACGTTCAAAAAACCACGTCTTAAGGCTAGACTTGAACTGTGTTCTATTAATATTATATTTTACACATATATCAGTTCATGGACTTGACGGCTGACGCTAAAATGTTGTATGCATGATAAACTTACATGCGACAAAACCTGCGATTTACGAACTTCGCCATTTCAGCAAAGTATGTTCTTGAACTCTCATTATTTTTATTGATCCTTGTTGAATGTTGAAGACTTCCGCCATCGGAGACAGAATCACAGTCGTCGATATCATAAACAAGCCCATATAGCAGGCAACAGTCGGAAAATGGTAATGTATGCTTTTCAGCCAAGACACTGTAATTCGTCTAATCACAGCTAGTTTAATATAATGTAGTCGTTGGTATCTGAAATGACTTCTTGCCGATGTATTGAGTAGTAATTTTTACTGCAGTTGGACGGACTAAACAACAGCTCTATCAGGCTATATTATATTTGTATTATTGCTTATTATTCGAGCACCTTAGCTGTTCACGGTATTAATAAAGTTGAAGCGATAGCTCATGAATAGACCGATTAAGTCGAAGTATTGGATAAATTTGGTTGCTTGGTTAGAGTTTCATGCTTATAGTATATTAGTAGTGATTATTTTGATTATCTTTTATTAAGAATATTACTTAATGTTCCTCAAAATGACAGCGATATCTCGCCTTAAAGTCAGAGAATGTATGTAATTCGCTTATGTATAAACTGTCGTTCTTCTACTAGATGTCAGCGGTTAAAGATTGGAGAGTATTATAATGCATTTCATGATAATTATATGTCTTGCAAAAATCGAGATACTCGTATTTGCACAGTCTTGCTGAAGAACGTCCTCACTGTATGGCAGAAAAGCGGCAGTTGGCTGCGCCAGTAGAGACGTAATTGGTTCGTGCATGCACAAGTCAAGCGACGTCTGGTCTGCGTCCGGCCGCGGCGCTACATAGGTGATTTAACACGATCGAAACTGTCGCATGTGTGAACGCAGCGATGCCGCGTCGTTATGGAATTATGCATGCATGAGATAGAGATGATCGTGCGGCAGCGGTGTCCGCCGGGATTTGGAGGACGGTCGTCCAAGTGGAGCCAGAATTAACAGCATCGATGTCGGTCGGTCGGGCGGTCGACTGGCGGCGGCGGCGTGAGAGGCCTGCGCCGGCCAGCCGTCGCCGCCCCGACTTCGTCGTCGTCGTCGTCGCAGATTGATTTCTGCCTCGTAACATCGTCGCCAGCAGGTCAGCCGCCGCAGCATCTGACGCCGCCGTTCTTGTCCTGCCTGCCTTCACGTCTCCCTCCCATCCATCATCCACAGCACAGCGGCCGCAGCCGCCGCCGTATGCATGGTAATCCGGACGAGCTGTTTCGTCCGGGCGTCCGGGGTCGATTGCGACCGGAATTGCTAGTTGGGCGCCAGATGCTTTTGCCGCCGCCGCATCTCGTTGTGCGTATATAGGGATGACGAGTTCTGAGGCGGCCGACCGACAACGTACATCATCAGTCATTTACAACTCCCGTCACCTTGGCTGCTGCTGCTGCTGTTAACGCTCTACGATCAGTGAAAATTATAGTTCAATTCCGACATTGTCAATGCACAATGTCGTTCTTAACCCATTTTGCCCAGAGTTCCAAAATGAGAACAGCGACTAAGGGCTGCGATGCCAACAGGCTGGCTAACCGACCATTTTTAGTTTTTGATTTTCGGATACTACCTCCTGAGCGCCCGAGTGCCCCAAAGTCAAAAACTAAAAATGGTCGGTTAGCCAGCTTGACATCGAATCCATGAATTAGTGTAGCTATTTTGGGAACATTGAGCTAAAGTGGGTTAGTAGCAGAAATATGTTCAGGCACACCGTTTACACGATATACAACCGGCTGAACAACCGTTTGACAACCGATTGTATAAATTAAACATTTTATATATTCAACGTACTTTGTACAAATTCCTAGCTAAGTTGTCTCGGTTTCGTGACAGTGTTCTATTTGAACCATTGCAAACCTATAAAAAGTAGAACAATGCGCATGTTGCTTGCTTGGTGTTGTACCAAATATTGAAAAAATCGTATGGCGCGCACTGCAGGATGACGCAAGACGAAAATCCAAGACGTATTGTGTGGATGTTGCGTGATTTTTACCGACCGCCGGGGAGGTAATGCAATCGGTAGCTTCCGTCTGTCTGTCCGTTTGTTTCCACTGTATCTTTCAAGCCGACTGACCTTTGAACTTGAGATTTGTGTGTGGTTCATGATCATAGCTCGCGTGGGATTGAAAGTCAAGGACAAGTAACTTCACGGTCAGAGGTCGATGTCTAGCGTGTATGGGCTAGGTAAGGCAGTAAGGCGGTTGGTCTGACCTCGGTCCTCGATCGAGGACAGTTTTTCTAGTAATGAGTGAAAATGTTCATGCTGAGAATGGAGAATGTTTGAACTCCTTTAAGATATCGTTTTTATATAGTTAGCGTGCATTGCGATAAAAAGCTGACGAGTCGCCGAATGAACGAGTGTGGATACGAAAGTGCGAATGTCTGCAGAGACAGAGTTCCATATCGGAGTTGATGCATGGTTGTTCGCCATCATTACTGCCCGCAGGAAAATGACTTTACTCGGCGCCGGCAACTGCAGGGGCCGTGAGGGGCAGAGTGTCGAGCTCGAGCCGGGGAAGGGAAGCAGCTGTGTCGGCTTGACGGAGCAGATAAGGAGCCTACAAATTGCAGTCAATCGGAACGTGGCCGTCGGTGACGCCAGCAGAGATCTGCGTGGAATCGATATAAGCGCGTCGACGGCATGATATGAACTCTATTCGCCGAAGAAATGGAAGAAATGTCCGTTGGACGTGGAGCCTATAGGATGGGCTGTGTTAGCCGTGGCTCACCCCCAAATATTGGTTGGGTGGGCCATAGTGCAAATGGCCCCAACAATTGGCCCACATCTATAGCCTTCAAGTATATTATTAATACCGATAACGTTACATATAGCCTCGAGCGGTAAAAATTGGTTCATTTTGATTGAACTATCCAAAAAAACTTGAAATGCGTGGCAAAGCCCAGCGTGTAGCCCGCGCGGCATAGCAGTGACGCCTCTTAGCGGATAACTGAAACAAAACTGAGTATTGATTGCCCCACAAAGCTCAATACTGATCCTCGCAAGGTCTAGAGTGGCGCCGCCAAGCGGACGTAGCCAAACTGCTGACCGACGAGGGGGTGTAGCATCTTTGCCCCTCTTAAACGCCAGAGTTACTGGACGGAAGTTCACCAAATTTTTAAACGATGTAGCCAGATTATCCGCATTGAACCCATTGAAATTTGAATCGCGATATTCCAATTACTTTCGGAAGGTCAAGGCGACAAATGAAAGTTTGTCGGCCGAATTTGCCCACTTTAAAAAATAAATTGGCTGCCGTGGCAAAGTCCCTTAAGCGATGGGGTCAGGTCAGTTATTTATGATCAAATGCCTACCATACGGTGAAAATTTGGTGAAAATCGGTACAGTGGATCCTGAGATAATTTGTCTGAGAGGTTTATTTTAACGAAACAAACGACCGGTTGAACACATTTGCCAGTCTTAAACTCCGGAGTTACTGGACCAACCAACAACGTTCAACAAATGTATACACCATGTAGCCAGGTCATCGCAAATGAACCTTTTATATCAGTATGGCGATATTACAGTCCCTTTTGGAATGCCATGGCTACGAATAAAAATGAATAGTCCTATTTTGCCAATTTTGACCATTAAATTGGTTGACATGGCAACGTCCCTTGAGACATCAGGAAAAGGGGGTCAGATCGATAATCTATGATACAATACCTACCATATAGTAAAAAATCGGTGAAAATCGGTCCAGTAGTTCCTGACATAGCTTTGCTAACAGAATCGTTAAAATAAAGAAAGAAATTGACGCAAGCAGAACATATAGCCCGCGGGGCAAGCATGCCGCGCGTGCTAAATAAAAAGGGTTCATGTTTTTTGTACCACAGTGTATGTACAGTCTAAAACCAGTCGCCCGAATAGTGTGTTGCTTACGCACGCTTAGCGACCACATGATACATGGAGTGTCAAATAGCAGTGTTTTAGGGGACACTGATCGAGTTGCATTCAGGTTATTTCGCTTATTGCAAACTTTTTAAAATGCAATTTCTCCTAATGGAGTCTTCTTGTCTTTCTGCTATCGCTGACGCTGAATCAGTTTGTAGTATAGCTAAGTTTCTTATTACTAGTCCGCATAGCATGCACGCCGTGCATAGATGCTGTATGTTGCATGTAGCGTGGTCTGCGTGTCTGTGTGTTGGTCACACGGATGTGCTGTGCAAAAACGGCTAAATTGATCGACATTACGTTAAATTCAGGGGCTGACTCTTGGGTGCCCAAGGAACCATATATTAGATGGGGTCAAGATCCCCACCTGAGGGGCAATTTTGGGGGTTGTCCGGCCATTGAAAGACATTGGGAGTCTCTGCTGCGATGTACGCATCAAAAGAGATCATTCAATCCTTAATTAGATGGTTGTATTGTGTGGAATGCCCACAATACAGTATTCGGCTCAAAGTGCTCGGCTATCTGTGTACAAGCTGATTACTGATTACTTCATGCATTCGACGATGCCTAGTGTCTCGTGGCTGCGACTGAGTGATGTCAGCGTTATCTGCCGTGGTATTTATTTACATTTTTCAATTCAAATCTGCTTTTCTCGCACGTCGGTCAGCCAGGCGGTACAGCGGCGTACTTGGTATACCCAATATCGGACATCGGGCGTCGCCGAAAATGGAGAGTACATGTCAGACGAATGACTTGGAATTGATTCCAACGGTAAAAATAGAACCTAGACATCCCGTTGAGGGATTAGTTGGTAGTGAATTTCCGTCGATCTATAATCAGCGCGGAGTAGTGGACGCCTGAGGTTGCAAGACGTTAAAAATTGAGAAATTTTTGCGTTTTTATAAAAACGTCCCCTTTTGGTAAAAATTTTCAAAATTTTGTTTCGAAAGTTTTTATCGCCTTACCGATCGACGTGTTGTGTGCAAATTTTTGAAATTTGGCCAACGGAAAATGGGTGAAATCGTACAAAACATAGAATAAAAATTCACCTGGTTTTCCAGCTGTCGCTACTGCGCGGATCGCGCCCAAAATCTATCAGGGCCAGCCCCCGACAATGTTCTCAGAGTGCTCCAGATTTCATCCCAATAAGTTCACTATCGGCGAAGTTGTAGCCGAACGCACGAACACCACCAAAATGCGCCGTAAAGTGAATCCAATGTTCGGCTGAAGGTTATCTTCGAGCCGAATAATAACGGCTCGACAGCGGGACTGCTGCAGTCGACTGGACTGGTTGGTGTCACAATGCGTTGTCTCTCGTGAAAAATCCTCCTGCGATGCAGCCTATCGTCAAAATTCTTTGACGACTTGTTATTTATAAGCCACCACATTCCATCGAGCTCGGCTTGAGTTTGGCTTGTAGCCCTAAAACAGTTAGGCTTACTATGCGCCGTTTTGCTGGACAAAATCGACTAATGTTTTTATTTTAGACCGGCCGTTTCCTTGTCCCGTATTTTCATGCTATTCAGCACTGCAACGGACGTAGAGAAATAAGTTCATCATGAAATATGCAGTAGTGTGACGGAGGCCGCATAGTGAACTTTATTCTTCGCTTTCTAACGGCTACTTCGCTAGATTAGCTCGATATATCACCTACCTTTCACCCCTTCCTTCTTCTCCCTTTCCTTTTCTTTTTTCACGTTCGTTCTTCTCTCCTCCTTTAAACTACATCTTAAAACCCATTTGTTCGGAAGCCACAAGCGGTTGTGTATCCTCGAACTTTAAGGCGTTAAATACAAACTATTATTATTATTATTATCATTACTACTACTACTACTACTACTATTACTACTATTACTATTCTCTCCTCGGCTTCTTATTCCCCCTTCCCTCTCCTACTCTTTCTGTCCACCACGTTCCTGCCCACTCTGTCCAGTCACCCAGTCTC
>Ga0209780_1001754_pt1 | contig 14727 bp, 9 predicted proteins | sample WorMetexBAHAMAS2_FD_187384 | JGI IMG/M metagenome (GOLD analysis project Ga0209780, IMG submission 187384) | Marine gutless worms symbiont microbial communities from Max Planck institute for Marine Microbiology, Germany - Inanidrilus exumae... | ecosystem: Host-associated > Annelida > Digestive... | reverse complement strand
TCTTAGTATCATCTGCAAACTTTAGGATGAGCCTTGAGCCATATCACGTTAGCACATTCACATGAAAAAGGTGAAAGCAAACGACATGCAGCCAACATCATAAACAATGTAAGTTCCAATGTTCATACACCGAGAGATACGATAAATGCACGAACAGCTGATACGCCGAAGACGTTCAATGTCGAATGCTAACTTAAACATACTGCGACCATAATAAATCCACATGGATTACTAACCTCGTATCGGTTTTGTCGTTATACATACTAACGTTTCTACCACAAAAACTAGAAAATTCACGTCCGTCATACTGTAAAAACATTATTTTATTACATTCCTAGAAATTCCTCGAACACAGCAACGAATATTGCACGCATGGGATAAAATGACAAAGAATATATCAGCTTCGTTCGCTCCAAGGCCAGTCTCAAGGACGTTCGAGAACCAGCTTCATCCTATTACGCTGTTTACGTGAATAGGATGAAGCTGGTTCTCGAACGTCCTTGGTTCGCTCTATGTTGTCGAATTTGTCGCCCTTCCGTACGTCGGTCAGTCGGTCTGTAGCGTGCGTGTACCCTACTCAGCCAGTTGAAATTTTCGGCAATGTTTCTACGCCATTTCGTACCTTGGCCACCCATTGACATATGCAGAATTTTTTACGGAGATCGTCTCAGGGGAACCCCTCCGTCGGGGGAGGGTTAAACGCAAAAGGGGCAGCCAAATGCCATTTGACCTATAGAAGGCTATATCTCGGAAACGGTGCAAGATAGGAGGTAAGGTATTATATAGGAAGTCGTATATAGCTTTCGATTGGTACCAAAATCGGTGACCTTGAATGACCTTGAACGGCGTAATGGCCCTTATTGTGCGTTATTTCACCGAACTCGGTAGCTTCCAGCGTGTATTGAGTAAAAGTGGTTGAAGATATACGTACCGTAAACATTCTGCGACAGAAATGTAGCCCAAAGCATGTAGTTTTAGCGATATATCACTTACGATGATACATGATATCGACAGTTTAGAATCATATGGGTGTAACTCGAATTTTATCAGAGACCTATCCCTTTTTGGTATATTTTAAGCATGGAAATTTGCCTCCGTTGACAGTGGTGTCGATTGACTTTGTAGGCATTACAACAGCTCTCGTATTATGATAATGCCAAAGATGATATTATAGCGCCTTAGCTATATCATCTGTGATAATAATGACATACGTCAGGAGAGCGTCTGGCTCAAGAGCTAAGCACTGGTAGCCTACCACTACCAGTAGTCCGTAGCAGCAGAGTCAACAGCAGCAGCACGGCGACAGCAAAAAAATATTGACATTGACAGAAATGTACGACGGCGGGATTTAACCGGACACACACTGTGCTGCTCACAATAATCCACAGCCGCTCATGCACTTTGTAGGGCTACAGTAGGTTTGCTACGGCTGCTCCTATCACTGCCGACTGCAGTCGATGTATTACCGCCATTTAACTGGGCGAAAATAACCTACTGCGTTTGCAGCAGCAGCCGGGGCCTACCAACCAGGAGCCGGGGCCAAAATTCGAGGCGGGCCCGGCTTACTTTAACCACTGTGGCTGGTACAAGCACCGGGAACGACCCCAGTGCACAATTTAATTTTCACCTATTCCTTTACCCATCACGTCTTCCACTTTTGATGCACGACTCTGCTTATCTACAACCCGCTCTTTCACTGCCGGCTTAAAAATACTTGTTACACGACTTCTGCGAAACAATTAAAGTAGGTTTTAAGACGGGAGTGAAAGAGAGAGGGGGTTATACATGAGCAGAGTATCCCCTGTAGTTTCAGTTCTTCCTCCAGGACTGCCTTCACGGATTATCGCCCGGACCGTTTATTCTAAGCTATAAATATACTCGGTTTTGCTTTCCTTTATTTTTTGGTGCCGTGCGCTAGATTTAGCTGGCCCTCCCGTCAGCTTTTGGGCGCACGTAAATATACCATTATCATAATGTACGGCATCGTTTGCGTGATTCCTATCGTTCAGTCGTATTGGTAGAACACCGACTTGTGACGGACGAATATTCGCACATGCCCCTTCACTTCAGTTTACTCTGACTTTGTCTGGTCTCGTATTATCAGCTTCTTCCGCTAGCATTCCGATCTTTGAAACTTGTGATTCGCTTGGCTAAGACTGCAGTAACAAATTTCTCAGTAACAATGACGAAACGAAATTATTACCCAGGCCGACGGCAGTAGAGGGGTAAGGGCTTCCCCGGCGTTTGTCTGTTTATTTGCACGATCTCAAAAACCGATGCAGCAAGGTTAAATGTTACGAGTCACAAAAACACTGCCGGCGTGAGTCATTGCACTCGTGTGAGTGCTGTCTTTTTGTAGTTGGTTGACTGTTTCTTCAGCGCCGCAACTAAAATGCCTCAGGCGTTATTTGCAACTTGTTCATACACCGTTACAACACCACAGGCCTACACGACAGTCTAGAACCGCGCCTCAGTTAATGTGGAAGGTTTTAAAATATCACATGGTTCAGGCAACCACTGACGAAGCAACTGATCCTATGCCTCCCTCCCTAAAACAAGTGTGTCGGTCCTCCTTATTGGCTTTCCGCCAGACGCGGCCAGCTTAAAGATGGCCAATGGCAGATACGCTCTCATTATGTGTCATACTGCCATTCTGGCACTGTCATCAAAGGCCGATTTAACCTTAGAGCAACGATCGATCGTAGTAGTGGTGGAGGAAGACAGGATGATGCCATAGCACTGGCTTGGGTCAGTTCTCTTCCAAGCTTTGATGCTGCTAGCTAGCTGCGTCAGTGTCAGGAAGAGCATACTGAACATAAAAGCCCTGCCACTTATCCCCAAAGTGGAACAAGTGGAGTAAGAAACCCAAAGGGGGTCTACCCAGGTTCATCTGAAAAACGGGCAAACGGCCGCTAAAATGGGGGTAGGTGGTCACTGGTCACCTACCTATACGTACTGTCCAAAGTTCTTAACAGTGAATAATTTCAAGCGATCAGTCACTGTCTAAAATAGCGTGTTTTAGAGCACAACACGTGTAGTAGGAATTTTAAAATGTGCAGTACGAATTTCTGAAAATATGTCATGTGTGCAGGAGAAACTCCTCAGTGCTCAGCTTGACTTTATAATAATATACACTCGATAAGAGAAGCAAAGCAGTACAGTCAATCATCTCGCACACCTCACATGACGCATCAACAACTATACATTAGCGCCAAAATGTGGCCACTGGTTACGTTTTTTTACTTACTTACTAAATGCTTCACAACAAAGTGCTAATAGTTGATACGAGATGAAGTGTACAAAGAATGACGCAAAAAAATCTAACAAAAATTACGGTCAAGCTTTGTATTTATGTGGGTGCAAAAATGGCCAATTTTAGAGGAATTTTCTCTACTAAAATAGCAAGGCTCAGCTAAATGAATTTACAGTAAAGGGTGAGCCAAAAAATGACCACTTACCCGACTTTTTAACAAACTATGCTACTGAAATGTGTGCCAACAAGTAACTGTTTAGAGTGATTGATACTGAACACACGTTATAACATACGTTATTCAGCGCCTCTGAAGTTACGACCATATGGCACTATACAAATGTGTATATTATTATTATTATTATTGTTATAGCAATCACTTGTTTTGTGTGTCATATATACATAACAGGTAAGATGAAAGCTCCAGTTTTTCTGTGCCACTCTGTATACATCACACAGACATACAGACAAAAATGTCACTAAGCAAAAGAACGTTTATTAAACACTTCACCCGTCAAAGTACTGAACTCAGAATGAGAGTTGAATATAAAGCAATCTGAGCTAATTGATGTTACAGGGGTCAGAGGGGCAGTTACAGTAATCTCTGTAGATATGGAAAGGAGCCCCATTAGGTAGGCAACAGGAAACTACCTCGTTATTATTTGTTAGTCATGACTTGTTCTTTAGTCAGCAACCAGAAACCTGCTGCAACAGCAGAAGACCATGGAGAAAGAGCTATCTGGATGACAGTAATTTGCTAAATAATACAACATCCGTAAAAAAAACTGCATACACAGCCAAACGAAACAAAAACCTGACTTTGAAACCATTTCCTGAAACACTCGACATTATCGACAAAAAGCATTATATGAAGTTGCAGTGAGAATGGCAACAACAAAAAGCACATCTCTACAACTAACTAAACGCCATCGGCACTTCTGTTTTCACTCGCACATCATAACAGCAGAATAATGTTTCACCAAAGTCGCATTCGTGAAAAGAATAATTAGTAACTTCCTCATTAAAGAGCAGAAGGCTGAAGCACACCAAACCATGAGATGAATTTTGCACATTATGCAATTAAGTAAGTAAGCAAAGAGTTATATACTCATACTCTGCTTTGTTTGCTCAGGTTAAACTGTTTCAAAAATGTCGGCTCTGGGAAACCCTTTCGAAGTGTGCAATATTTTTACAGGTTGTATGCCCTTTGTGACATCCAATCACCAGCAAGAAAGAAATTAAGGCAAACGACAGTTGTGCTTAACTGTGACCAAAACAATTCCAATTGTTAAGTCAGTCCTACAACAGGATTTCCAATAAAAATTCCCAAGGTCTTTCTAATACAATAAAATTCCGGCAGGTGAACTATTCATATAGAGCATCAATTCCAACAAGAGGTATTCGAGACAACCAAACAGTACTGAATAGGTAACTGCTGATTAAACTGTAAAGTAGCTAGCTCCAGTAGATGTTACACACAACAGACATCAGCGGCGAATCAAAAACTAGGAATGCACAACCGCACTGATGATAAGATAAACACACAGACACATCCATACTCTCTCTCTCGACACTGGCAAAGCAACTCAACAATCATGCACTTATTTTTCATCCACATGTCGTGTGCCCAACAACAGCACAACACAAAACACGAAAACTTGACAAGAATTTCCAGTTCCATAAGCTAATAGTTCAGTTCAGTTTCAACCGTTTTCTAAACATCACGCGGAACATCACTACCGTTAATCGCAACGCCGGAGTCCGAAATGTACGCAACGTACAAGTCAGCAAAGTCAAGACTGTCGCAGAAGCAATGAACGAATGTCACTGCGATGTGCGAACATCACGACTAAATGTCAACTGCAATGACAACAAGTGCACATTCTAGCAATGTCTGCTTCACTGTCAGCAGCCTGCAAACATGCAAAATATGCACTTTTTTATCCGTAAAATATGCACTCTTTCTTTATCCATCGACCGACTCCTTTGACAAAGGCAAGGTAGACTGTAGGCCACCGTACTTTAGCTATGTTAGCAGATGTATAAAACAGCATCGCATTAGCAGGCAACTAGAAAAGCTCAGTAGAGCACATACCTCCCCCACCGACATTGACCTTCCAAATCACCCCTTCCTCTGTGGCCAAGGGTATGACTGACGAAGTTTGGTGACAATCGGACTTGAACTGACGCCAGGAAGTAGGCCTGGCAGAAAGTAATAGCTGCCACCTGTTTGGTTTACGATTAATGTCACCTGCGCACTGTCTGCCTTGGCAACTGGAGATAAGAAATGGTCATTACAGTCCTTAGGTCTATGGGTCTTCATCACACATATATAAATTAATTATAACACACACGTAGTTGGGCAAAAAAACCGAATTCACAGGTGCAAACATTCACTAAGTGAACACTGGACAAGATGCTGGGATGGATGATAGGTTGTAAGTAGTTGTGACGTCAAGTTTGAGACTCTGGAGATGTAATTTAGACAGTGGAACACTGTTCCAGACATTAGGCGAAACAACAGAGAATGCAGGACCAGCAGTCTCACAGTGAGTACGAGCTAGTTGGAGTTTAACGTCCCTTTTCAGCACAAATATGGCTATACCAGAAACGAAAGATCAGGGGTTCAGATTTTATCTCTACCCAGTAAAGGAAGGCCAGCGGTGGGGTAGCAAGGAAGTGAAGGGATTGCCCCGGGCTCACACAGGGAACAGTGAGTATGACAATGTCCAAGAGACGTTGGTGCTCGGAGCAAATAACACAGGCATGATGGTGAAGTGATAATGATAAACATAATGATGATAATGATATTTAGGCTATTGTCATCAAAGTCTCAACTAACATGTGAGTTCTCAAGCTACAATAATCCAGTATGCAGTCTAAACAACTGTGCTAACATCTTTCGTTCAGTGCTCTGACACTATTGGCAGACAAAAAAAAAGAATTTGGCTTGTAACAAGAAACTCAGCTACCGCAGAAGGATAACACGATATGCTATGTTAGTAAATTCGTGCTATGTTTCACAAGGTATGGGAGCTAGAAAGGTTTTCAAACAGCAAAAGTGACCTTCCATGTCATTCAAGGGCACTAACAATGGTGCCATTCAATAGGCTAGCATTTGATATATTCTACCTGCATACAAAATTTGGCAACTCTTGCTTCAGCCGTTCCGAAGATATGATTGTGGGCATCAAAACTGAAAATGGGTCATGTGACCCTGATCACGCCCCATTACAGGGGTGGTTTGTCATCCACAGGGTAGGATTTGACACATTCTACATGTGTGCAAAATTTGATGATTCTAGCTAAAACCATTACAGAGATATCAATGGTGGCCCCAAAATTTAAAGTGGATCACGTGACCCTGATCACGACCCTTTTAAGGATCATTAGTCATCAGTATGCTGGGAATTGACACAGCCTACTACCTGTGTACAAAATTTGACCACTATAGCTTCAGCCACTCCAGAGATATGGTTCGTGCCCACCAAAATTTAAATGGTTCACGTGACCTGACCACGCCCCTTTCAGGGATGATTTGCCATCCGTGGACTGGCACTTGCTAGATCAACCTACCTACCAAATTTGAACTCTCTATCTCCACCCACTATGAAGATATGAAAAGCGATAAAAAATATAAAAAATGGGGTGGTTTGGGGGTAGTTAGGGGTCACTCAAGGTAACTGAAAATAGTGCCATTTGATAGAGCGCATGTGAGTTCCTGTAAGCATTCCATAGTAACTATGTCCCTATCTTTCACTGTTTTCGAGATACAGCGAGATACTGGTCGAAAATTTCCGATTTGAACCTAACCCACCTCTATTTGGCGCCAAACAGGGGGTGGCACCATAGGAATTTCGCCTACATTTTTGGCATCAGAAAACTAGAGTCCATGGGCTATCGTATGGCATTGTTTCTGTGATTCTACATTTAGCCATTTTGGTACAGTGCCGGCTTGTGACAGACAGATGGATAGACACAAGACAACAGCATATACCGCGTAGCATAGCGTCGCGCAGTAAAAATCTTGCACTGGACAAGCAGGTAAGCTAAACCAAAACTGATTGTAGCCATAGCAATAGTAGTAGTAGTAGTAGTAGCAGCAGCAGCAGTAGTGTGCTGCACAAATTCTGAAAAGATATTTAAGATTTGTCTATTAGATAAAATCACAAGAACTTTTCTCACAACTGGATTTTGGTCTAATCTAACTATGTTCCTTTCAGCCAACTGATTCCATCTAACAGATGGATGTGATCCATATTTGTAAGTCGCCCACATCCACCATCTTCTCTACATCATTAAACATCATCACGGCATACACAGTAACGTAACACATCACTCATCTACGTAGGTTGGTTGGCATATGAACTTAACGGCACCCGTAAGACAAAGACTCAGCATGTTAGGCCTATAATTAGCCGCAGATACCACAACAGTTGCCAAAAATAGAACGTAGTCTGTAGTGATGGGTCTAATAAGTGTGGATGAATGGATGTCTTTTTGGAGCCAACTGCTTGGCCTGTACAAACAACTGTCCGGATAATAACTGAAACTAGAGAAAAAACACAGAACTGAAGTTGAACCAAACAAGACCAATACGTGACTTGGGTCCCTGACATAAAAGCCAGCCAGCTATTTTACAAAACCCCGTGTAGCTCCCAGGAGACCGATTGGATATAACGTGTTATTCAGTTCAAAAATGACAAATGGAAGTTGTTTTTTAACAAAAAAAAAACAAAATAACAGAGGCTTTTTTGCACAACTACCAGTCTGCTCTCTTACATGAAATTCATGGACACCTAAAAGTGTAAAAATGTACAGACTGAAAACACATTATGTTAACCTCAGATTCACTCATAAATATAAATATAAATATTTCCCAGTTAAAGTATAAAAAAGAAATCTTTGTATTAATTTGGATTTTGGAAGTATTGACAGCTGCTGCTATAGACTGATTTCACCGTATTTTTGTTGGAAAAGCATTAAATGAGTACAAAACTGTTGACAGATTCAATTCTCAAACATAACCACCTGACTTAGAATTAAGCCTATTTCCTATTTAACTCTAGTAGGTTTAGACTATGAATTTGTTTTTTTTTTGTATTTTATGCATCACAAATTAAGTTATATTCAGGCAATAATGGAACAAAAAGTGCTATACTGCCATTTTCGGCCCTTAGCATTTTTGATGTCTATAATGTTAACACTAAATGTGTCGGTCTCCTGGTCATGCAGGATGTAGACAGTAAAAAGTGACCAGGGCGGCCAGTGTTGGGGTCGGCAGCGGCGGCGGCGACATCAACGGGCCGACACAGCATCTTAGACCAACCTATGCCGATGAGATCCGAGGACGCTTACACTGCGAGTTGGCAGCAGCATCACCACCAGCCGACGATGACGATGCTTCTTCCAACGGCTTTATCACCGGAAACACATGAGTGGCGTTCCCAAACAACAGCTGACGCACTGTATGCTGAAACACACAAACACAACTCCATCTCAATGGCCACATTACAGACAAAACCCAGGTTAGCCAGTCTCCTTGGTTTTTATCTGTCCCACAGCTATAGCATGGGACAGATTATAAAACCAGGTTGCCTCTGTCCGTGTGTCCGTCTACGTGCACCCTCATGCTCGCACTTCTTGATGAATATTCACCAAAACTGGCAGACATAAAAACCCAAAAGTAAAAACATGTTGGTTGGGGGTAAACATCGCACCACCCCGTCCCCCATTTTGCCCTCAAAACCCCAATTTTAGGCAGAGGTCCTCAAAATACATTAACGACCCTGTAACTGCATTAAATGCAAGCGAATCGCCGAAATTCCTGCATCCAATAGGAAATCTGGGCCGAGGAACATGATGGTAAGTGGTGACGTCAGATTTTGTACCGGAAGTGGAAATATAGCACACTTTGCGCATGTGCAGAAAAAAATATGCAACATAATCGTTATTATACATTATAGGAACAGTTAGGTCATTGTGGATTTGCTATGGGACAGATGCCACATTCCACCGAACGTATTTCTAGTCAAAGAACCTTTGGGGTTATTGGTAGACTTTTTATGAGCCAGACCACTTTCTGTCACCAACCAACAATGTCAAATTCACTGAAGGAAACTAAACCCGCAACCATTCGCCTGGCCTCATCCCTTTTCACCCCCCACTTGACTCCTGAAGGAGGGGCGTTGGTCCTTTTATGTTGGCTCTCGGACACCAATACCCTAGCGTAAGAACCAGTCCGAACTATGTACATTGTATCTGATCTTACGATTTTGCATTTTCCTGTGATTTAGTTGTTTCTTTCTTTCCTTTTACCCCTAATATATTGTACTACATTATTGTATATTTATCAATTCAGCCCTTCAAGGCTGCAAGTGTTCCAATAAAATGAATTGTCAGTTGTCGACATAGTACCAGTAACATATATATACACAACTGCATTTCAGCTGCTGAAGCAGATTCTCATTCATTAGCTGTATTCAGTTATCAGCCTCTGTCTCAGAGCCTCTGCTGATGAAAACTCTGTTTATCTGTTAATATTATATTTCTTCATAGTTATAACAAATGATTTTCTTCAGAGATGTAAGACTTAAGTTACAAGGGGTGTAATATAAATATACGACTTGACTTGATTTGACTATGGTGCTGCACGAGTTTCCTCCTACCTTACGCACGATGTTCGGATATCACATTTGTTTGTTTATCATCTTCTACTAAAGCTGAGTCAACTAGTTGAACCTGAGCGCTGGCAGTGATGTCTTCTCTTTGCTGTGCTGTCAAATAATCCATAGCATCAGTTGGCTCTTTCTCACAGACGTCATAGATACCAGCGCCATCTGACAACGATGAAATACAGCCAAGCTAACATATTCGGAAAGTGCTCATAGTAACACCGCTAAGACAAAACAGTTTTTATTAGCAATAATTTAATAATAATATTAAACAGACACAGTTTGGACTCAATGATCTGAGAATGTCAATGCACCAAAGGCGCTGGACTTCAAAAAGACTATGCAGCCTTTAATAAATTAGCACCGTAAGAGACTGACGGTTGACTCTTCACAACTGACATTTCTGCCAACTTCAAAGTCACGTGACACAAAAACTAAACCAAATATCACAAATCCGGCCTGATCAAATTTAGATATTGTGCCCTAGTTTAAGAATCCGTGTTCAGTTGCCAGCTCCCATTGTAAATGGCAGACAAGTTAGCTTTTCAAAATGGCTGGATTTACAACCTTGACCTTGGATCGGGTCATACTGCATACCATCGTGCATCATTCATTGACTTCTACATACATGCCAAATTTCATTGAAATTGAAGAAACATCTTGTGGACGAACATTTGAGACCTGCTTTATTAGGTCCACTCTGTCGAAGAATCGACCAAATAATTACTGCATAAGATGAGAAAATGGCCCTTGATCTGGCCGTGAGTGTGCGTATGTGTGAAAATGTGAATATGTGGATGTGCACATACCTTCAAGCAGTATTCCTGACGCAACGCACTCAAATACTCTAAGAATGATGCTGGATGCTGACTTGTTAGCATCAACACTTGACGCACATTTCTCCACCAACAGCTCAAGAGCCTGCACAACCAAGCGCAACTACTACCTACTAACACACAACACACATCTAACTCACACACGGCCAAGTATAAAAGCCTCAATCGACTTGTGGACGAAATATTGTTAATCGGGAAAGGATACGACGTAAAAAGGATCGAGGTCATGCTTAAAAGACAGATAACTTGGAACGGACGGTGAAATGCACCGAAACTAATCAGATATTGGAAATAGCTGGCCATTCTTTCTGGTGACAGTCCAGACTAGACCAAGTCATCTAGAAACAATCAGACACAGGTCACCTCTGTGGACCATGGGAACAGGATTTTTACATGCCAGATGCCGAACCAACCATATCACAGCACTGAAGCAAACTCAGAGACCAAATGTCATAATTCAGGACATCATCCTTTCTGGATCCATCTAAAGACTCCTGCTGAAACGAGGAAGGACTCTTCCCTTAGGCTCGCTTGCCAACATTAGCATCCGAACCCGAATAAGACTTTCAATGTGGAGACAAAAGTATTCAGTACGAATCTATGGGGGAATATTTCACCATATGAGCTTTATTTTTAAAAATGTGTAAGCCACAGCTCCATTCAATATCTTGTCATAATAATAGAAAAATGTTTCACAAGTACAGACAACTATCACATTTGCAGACGTGAGCAGCAAACAAGACTATGGCGTCACGCTGTGCCTACAACGGAGAGCCGCTGGAACATACCCACTGGCTCACTGGCGACCAAGCTGGTTCTCGGCAGCAGTATTCCATCAGGATACGCATTACGACCAGATACGGTGGCATCGGCGTCACCTTAGCCTAACAGCAGAAATCATGCACACTGCTGTTAACCCATTCACTACCAAACTTTACTCTACATCAGTACTGACATGACAAGTAACATAAGTATTTCTTTACAGATGTACACTGTGTCTCAAAAAACGACACTGCTTTGCCGTACTATAACTCTGACCCACATCAACCGATTTTGATAATTTTTGGCAGAAATGTTGCCAAGACAATTAGTTAGTTGGAGTTTAACGTCCCCTTTCAGCACAAATATGGCTACATTAGAAACAAAAGGTCAGGGGTGGAGAGCTATCCCTACCCAGTGAAGGAAGGCCAGCAATATATTAACCTCAAACCAAGAACATAAGAAGTCATTTCGGAGACGTTCTTCCCAGCCAATCTCTTGGCTTAATACTGAAGCATAAAGAAAGAAGTGTGTAGGCAGAAGAGGATATGAAAGAGTGAAGCCTGGCCAGACCATGTTAGGAGTTCATCAGTAAGATAACAGACAGCCCACCAAAGCTCACAACCTCTGACTGCATAAGGTGACTGATGAGCTGATGACATCAGCATGACAATACCTGAAACCATTTGGCATGTCTCAACTCCGCCAACAGCTGTATGCATTTGTCTTTGTCCAGCATATCCACCGGGTCTGACGATAACGATGCACTCGCTTCCTCAGTGCCTGAAATCAATCATCCAAGTCAGTCGGGGTCAACATTTTTGAGGCCACAAACTATAATGTGAGGCCCCAATGTACCCTGGAGCCACCATCATTTGACTTCAATAAGTCCCGTGGACATATCCCAACAAAATATGGCCATGCAGTGTCCCCGAATGCCTGCTTGCTCGCGCTTTCTGGGTGTATTTTTAACCCCGTCATTACCTCCCCACCGAAAGTGCCGTGATGTTGTGTTGGCCCGTGTCGGTATGTAGGTGGATATAATCATATATTTATAGTTATATATGTTTGTGAACAACTTCCCGGCACCAATTCCAGTCTGATTATCACCAAACTTCGTCCGTCATACTGTTGGCCACCGGGACGAGGTGATTAAATTTTGGAAGGTCAAGGTCAAAGGTTAAGGTTGGTGCGGGTGTGCGCTCTACTGAGCCCTTTCTCATCTTTCTTGCTCACATCATGTCAACCTAATTTGCTGCACCACTGTAATTATATCACTTATTGCTAGCTTTTCATTACACAGCCCTCCTTACTGTGTTTAAACAAAGTGTCACCCTAACGGGACGTAGCACCACTCGACCGCCATGGAGTGTCAATCCACCCGCCGCCCGGCCGGCAGTGTTACAGACGACGACGACAGATGCCAGCAAGCAAAACAATACTAGCCCATTAGGCGGGCCAGTAATAAGCAGTCACAGCACGTGCTCGAGACTTGTATTTTAGCTGCTTATTCATTCGTGATCCTGACAGCAATAATTTCCTGATCGTCGACCAATTGCAGCAACAGAATCAAAAGGCGGGGTCGGTTACTTAGGGTTTGAAGGTGCTATCAACAATCAATCAAAAGGACAGAAGTATCCAACAATCAACGTGGTCAGACCTCTGCAAGAGACGTAGAACCTCAGTACATCAATGTTCAAGAAGGCCTGTTGTCGGATTAATTTCAAAGACGGCAAACATTAGTAAACGTTTAAGTTGACACAACACTCACCTTCGCTCTTCACAGAAGCTGACGTAAGTGAAATGGCGCAGATCACGAACGGTTCAGTCTTACGAGAGACAAATATATCACTGCCATCAGTCGTCAGTTCCAACTCCTCCTCCATAGCACTCTGCACACCACCAACAAACACAAGCACCGCTATTAACACTAACTGCAACTGTAACAAAAAATACACACAAATATAACACGATCAAAATAATAACAAAACAAATAACAAGAACGATAGATAACAACATGGGCTCAAAGAATTTCGACGAAAGGCTGCATTGCATGTCATGTCGTTACTGAAGATTGAATGGTCCCTTCTGCTGCATGATGATATTAAAGACTGAATGATCCCTTCTGCTAAAAACACCACAGCAGAACTTCCCAATGCTTTTCAATGGGCCAAACAACCCCCTCCCATGAAGGGATCTCAACCCCCGTCTAATACCTGGTTCTTTGGGTCCATGCTAGTTCGCTTGCACACCAGGTGGAGAAGAAGACCTGGAAGGGATTCAGCTGACCCGCAATTACCTGGAAAAACTGCCGCTAAATGGAATCGGTATAGCAGTATACCAATTTAACATAACCAGGAAGTGGTGGCCATTACATTTTTATCAGCAGCAGTATACAGAGTTAACGGGTTAACAGACGTACGGCCAGCTGAGCAGGCAGGAGTTCCGCGATGCTCTGGACCAGCGACCGCGTAGGCTTCTCAGCACATAGCACCACAAGATGTAGATTGAGATTTCCACGCAGCAGCAGACCCTTGCACAGTAGCCCGACACGCATCACTCCCTTCAGCATCCTTGACTGAGCACCAGCCGCACCGCTGCCGCAACCATCAGTCACAGCACAACAGTCACAACTACTACATAAACAACACCATTTCAGTCACCACGTTCACCTTACAGTACACCGAGATTTACAGTAACATGCTACTTAATGATAATAATACATTCCATGGATCACAGAGCAGTTAAACCAAAAATTCAACTACTTTCTAATTATGTGCCTCGAGGACAAAAATTATCAGCACGAAGCACAAACATCACCGTCCAACTCGCTGCAGCAACCAGTGTCCAAAGTACTCTGGCCACATTGCCGCCATCTTGTCACCCTTTGTGAAGCGAACGCATTCATCCGCTGCATGTGCTGAGCAGGCACATTCGCCCACGGTGGGTGCAATGCACGCGTGCATAGGTACGTTATAATGTGTCAGCACGTCACCCGCACCTGCACGGTTCCTTGGACCCACATGAGTAGGGCCCACAGTTTTCCGCGAGCCGCGGAATTTCGAGCCGAGCCGCGGAATTTGGCCGTTGCTGCGGAATTTCCGTGTTTTCGCGGAATTTCACGGAATTCCACGTAAACTCCACGGCAACGGCCAAATTCCGTAAGGCTGTATTGCTGTTGTAATTGTGACACTCAGTCCCTTCAAAC
>Ga0209780_1001753_pt1 | contig 14728 bp, 11 predicted proteins | sample WorMetexBAHAMAS2_FD_187384 | JGI IMG/M metagenome (GOLD analysis project Ga0209780, IMG submission 187384) | Marine gutless worms symbiont microbial communities from Max Planck institute for Marine Microbiology, Germany - Inanidrilus exumae... | ecosystem: Host-associated > Annelida > Digestive... | reverse complement strand
AATCACGAGTACATACCTGTATTTAATTATGCACTTTATTTTGAAACTTCAAAAATCGCTATACCCCGCCTTTAAGTCATATTTTGAAAATGTATGCAGTGGCTGGCTGGCTGACACTGGAACGCTAATCAACGGAATAAATTGTATTTATTGAAATTTTTGTTATGCAAAATTAATTTGTATTGCTGGAAAACGAGCATAGTTAGCGCCTATAAATATTACATACGGTGTTAAGTAGTGTTGTTATGACCACCGAACTTTTACCACCATCGCAGTGGTTGGCTACCACCAAACCAACACCACCATCTCGGTGTTTAGTAGTGTTTTCAGCAGTCTTTCTGGGCTCTTTGTTTCCTGAAAACTACCCCCACTTCCGCAGAACAGCCATAGTCATCTAAATGTCACGTTATTTTATCCCGCGTGAACGCACGGGTAGTCGAGTCCGAGGCGGTAACACCACCCGCCCTCCCCCGTGCGTCTGCTTCCCCACTCCCAAACGACAGGACTGCAGAGACAGCAGGGACAGTTTAGGCACTGTACTTAGTGAGACTGTCGTGACAGTCTCACTTAGTGCACCCCATATTGTCGCGTCTTATGCAGTGAGCAATTAGCGCATTCCAGGACAGCCGGAACCGCGGCATCCACCTGGTTCCAAAGTAACACCCTACCGATATTCAACACGGCCACCGGCACGTGCACCGCGGTGGCATGTCAAAAAAACACTGCCACTGACCGAGTTGCAAATTCCTGCCACCATAACAACACTAGTGTGAAGTAAAGAATTTATGAATGTCGGTGTAGTTAGTATTGAGACAACGTATGTCATGTCAGCCGAATGTGTACGTTCATGCCATGTGCAGGCACACTCAACTGTTTCAAACCATTCTGACTCCCATACCTCTCGTAGTATAGCATGTATTAACTACGATTTGTTGATACACGATTTAGAAACTGCACTTGGTCTGTAACTTTAACTGTCTTGTCGAAATTGAAGGACTTATAGTTTTAAAGTTCACAGTCATTCACGTACAGTGTAAAGGTGGTAATATCTTGGAAACACTGCAAGATTGAAACATTACTACATACCGGTAATAGAAGGCCTATCGAATAGCAGCAGTTTCTATGACCTCGACTAACCTTCATGGTCATTCACTTATTGTAAGCCTTTGCAAATGGAATACTTTGTGAAGTTGTGTATAAATTGGCAAGATATCAACTGACATAGCATGTTGCGTGGTCCTACAGTGATAGCTGAGCTTTTTGTTTTATTTACTGCTGATGTGGTTTATAGTCTAAATGGTGAGTGGGGTTATTGTCTGTTGGATGACAACTTCTCACAATATACACTTGCCATGGATCCAGAATATGAACAGAGACTGTTGCATGTTCAAAATGGCCAGCAATCTCCATTTGGTTTGGTATGTATTGACTCAAGTTGAGTACTGTTCCTTGAATACAGCATTTTTACCCGTGCGGCGCTATGCTAGCACGGTTATTAGCCATCATTGTGTGTTTGTCAGTCTGCCCATCTGTCCATCACACACCAGTATTGTACCAAAACGGCTAAACGTAGGATCACGCAAAAACATCACGGGATAGTGCAGGGACTCTAGTTTTCTGATGGCACAGTCGTTGGTGGGTAACACGTACTCGCGGGGGTGTAAAACCCATTCTGTGACCTCCTGCACCAGTCGCCGGTCCCTCTAGGGAACTACGCTATCGGAATCGAGTCACACTTGCTACAAAAATTGCGATATCGATTCCGTTTGATTTTTCCAAAAAATCGCGATTTCGATATCGATCTCGATAATCGTCACATCACTAGAAAGTTTACATGGTGACACCGATTGATGTTGTTGTGTTCAAATGTTGTAAAATTTTCCGATGGGAAATGGACGAAATTATGCATTATTTACCAGACCAAAAAAATTTAGCTGCCTCTCAAATTGTCACTACTGTGTGGATTGTGCCAAAAATCAGCCAGGGCCAGCCCCAACATTTTGCTCACACTGTTCTAGATATCATCCAAATCGGTTCACTTTAAGCAGAGTTATACTTAAATGTGTCAACACCGTTCTTTTGCACTGTAGAGTATTTGCAATATTCGCCTTCAGACGAATAAAAAACTATGCAGGTAGTGGAATGAAACGTGGAAGTTGCTGAAAGTGCTCCTCCGGCTGACACGCGATCTGTTTGCATTATTCGCACAACAGTAGAAAACATTTCAGCTGATACAGAACATCGCGCGTGTCTCTTGGCAACAGCTGAGCTTCTTGTTGAATTACTTATGAGTCATGAAAGTTTTATTAATCTGGTATTTGAAACTATTACAATTACAATAACTGATGCAGTTAAATTTTTGTATGCTTTCAACTAAGTTACATAGTAAAAGTGATTTGAACTGTTTTGTTTAAAATTGAAAAAGTTCATCAAGTTCTGTAACACTCTTGAGGCTATCATTTATTTGGCAGGCCGCATGCATATGGACAGTTATTTGTTTTGTAATTTTTGCTGTGTTTATTTAGCATGTCATTGTGTGTGTTCAGCCTTGTGTTAGAAGTCCAATGAAGGACAGTTATGGTGACAGATTTATTCCAACGAGAAGCAAAGCTGTATGGCATATTAATTTTGAAGTGACACCGGTTGGTTGTTTGTTTCTTTGTCTTATTGGTACTTGAATTTTTTAATCGTCGTTTTTGGACAGTAAGGTGATTTCTGGTTTCATCTGGTACATTTATATAATATATTTGTTGTCAGTCTAATGTCACTAAAATGTGCCAAATCTGTTTTTTTTTGGTTAGTATATGACTGTAAACTATGTATGTGTCATAGTAGTTAGTAAAGAATTATGATAAGTTTTCAGTGCTTTGATGCTTGTTGGCTAGGCAGCCTGAAGGGAATCTGGTCTTTAAAATCAGGTTACAAAAATGCTATGTTTTGGGCTCTTGAGAACTCAGCCTAGGCCTGTTTAATGCAAACTTTGATTGATAAATCACCATTGCAATGTAATGTGTGCTGCATTGAGGAATTGTTTCTTAACAGGACAACAAGTCACAGTCGGGGAGTCAGACGACAACAAATCAACGAAACACTAATGACAGTAATAAAGATGGAGCAGCATATGCTTGCCTGCTGAAGAATGAACTGCTGGGTGCTGGTATTGAGGACGTGAAAGAACAGCAAAATGATGCTGGTAACCTGCAGCGTTCAGCATTATTGCCAAAGGAAACGAGAAATCTCTTTCAGGTTACTGTATAACCATTTATTATGGTAATTTAACTAATTCTGCATGTGATGGTTTTGCGAAATGGTAGCTTTAGTGGGCAGCAGTCACATAGCTGGTGTATCCAGATGATTAGAATTATCTTCTGATGGCAGGCTGCCAGGGCATGTATTGTCCTTATAATGATGTAATGCATTTTCTTGTTACTGTGCATTATAGCAGATGGTACTACAACTAGCATATTATAGCAAAGTGTGTATTAATTTGTGAATTCCTTCGTTTTGTTCTGTTCTGTTTTTTAATATTCTTGATTCAAGGGTTGGCCACACCATGGACATACTTTCTCCATTTATCTCTGTCCTCTGTCATTCTGATTGACTCTTCTACGGGGAGTCCTGTCCACATATTGATGTTGTCCATCCAGGCCATGCATGGTCTTCCTCGCCTGCATGCATCTGGCATTGTTCCTTGCATTATCTCTTTCTCCCTTGTTTCCTCATGGTGTGACCATAATATGCTAGCTTCCTTGCTTTGACAGTGTCTAATAGTTCCGTCTGTACTCCAGCTTTGTTAAGACCCCACTCGTGTGTTTTTTTGCTCTCCACGAAACTAGTGTTGTTACGGTAACCGAAACAGCCGCTGAAACCTAGGTTTTTTCCAAGACCGTTCGTTGCCGAAATCTAGGTTTTCCCGCCGGAATTGACGGTTTTCAGGCGGGTCTCTATGCTGAAATTGTCAAGACGAATTCAGTGAATTTCATATAATAACACTTTTGCTATACTAGTGTTAGACCAAGTACGTCATTTTCAACTGATACGGATTCACCTATACGATACCGATATGGAGATATGCGTAGTGAGCAAACGTAATACAACATGACTGAAGATTAACGGCGTCTGACGCCGCCGCCTTAACTGATATCAACGGCGGCGGCGGCGGGTGCCTTTGATCTGTCGTCAGCGGTCAAACACAGACACTCTACTTTTAATAGCCAAAACACTAAGCGGTTTACTAAACACTGCAGTTTGCAAAGTAGGCCTATACGGTGAGTTAAAAGTTTGAATTATATCAATTATTCTGTTATGAGTGCTCAATTCTTTAAATGAATCATGAATATAACGTCACCATCAATGCCCATTTATTAAGCAAAACGTGCCAATGATCACTTTTATGTACTGAGTACTCAGTATTTAAAACTGATCTGAGGTAAGTTGTGCTTGATAAACAGCAGCATATCAGCTTTTTTCGGACCCAGCCTGTTACGTCTGTCTGTGAACACGTGTGACGCCGAGCTGTACAGACGCTCACTAGCAACGGATGACTTAGATGACTTAAGTTCGACGGCTACCTTTCGAATGCTGTAGAAGTTGATTGCATAGGCCTACAGGTTTAAGTAGGCCTACAGGTTGCTGACCTCTCCCAAACGTGATAAAATTATTCTGTTATGAGTGCTCAATTCTTTAAATAAATAATGAATATAACGTCACCATCAATGCCCATTTATTAAGCACAACGTGCCAATGATCACTTTCATGTACTGAGTACTCGGTATTTAAAACTGATCTGAGATAAGTTGTGCTTGATAAACAGCAGCATATCAGCTTTTTCGGACCCAGCCTGTTACGTCTGTCTGTGAACACGTGTGACGCCGAGCTGTACAGACACTCACTAGCAACGGATGACTTAGATGACTTAAGTTCGACGGCTACCTTTCGAATGCTGGAGAAGTTGATTGCATAGGCCTACAGGTTTAAGTAGGCCTACAGGTTGCTGAGCTCTCCCAAACGTGATAAAATTATACTGGTGAGTAGGCCTGCACGTAAACTGACTCGGCTTTGATATCAAGGCAGTTAATTTTTCAGCATGTTGTCATTACGTGTATGCCGATTCTCTACTTAACAGGTTAGTTTTAAATGCTGTATTCTCCAGTGGTCATTTCGAGGGGGAACGCATGGGAACGCCGTTCCCATTGTTAAAGTGTCTAAGAGCGCACAGGAATGCAACTCTGCTGTAAGGACAAACGTTTTGCTCAGACATTAATGCTTCACTTCGTTTTCGTACCTTCACCTCAGACAATACCATTTGCGAGAATTACTGGGAGCTTACATTTGAAATTGAAACCAAAAAGTCAGTCCATTGAAATAACTAATACTTTTACTTACTAAATCAAGAAAAGTTTTGATCTGACGTCACCGGAAGCATGTAATGACGTATAGGCGGCGCGACATGAAAGTTGTTTACGGTGATCTACTTGATAAGTGTATATTTTTTAACATTTGTAGGCCTACATTACTGGTTCGTTCATAGATTTTTTGTTTTGAGTGCATTATTGCATGTATGCGGTTGTTTGCCGTTTGAACTAGGGATGATAAAAGTTTAATACCTTATGACCATAGGCATAAAGAACCGAACCGAAAACCGCGGTCTTTGTTGCAAAACCTACCAAAACCGACCGACGGCAATATTTTTGAAACCGTAACAACACTACACTCTTAATTTGTAGTTAATTACAAATATCATAAAGAATGCACATTGTTTGCTGTCGTTTTTTTTGGTTACAAGTACATGGTCTAACTTGTTTGTGCATGCAGAATTTAAGTGTTTTATCGCCTTGTTTTAGTATCGGTTGAATTCTGCAAGTCCGATAGCTGCGGAATCATCACCATACTCATTGTCACCTATAGGCAACAAGAGTCAAAGGCTGCTGCGGTCTCCGAGAAAGGTACTGATCAATGTGACTTGTTTGCATGTCAGCAGCTGATACGTTGTTGATTAAGCTATGTTTCAGCTGGTTTAATTTGCTAAATTTGCACGTGGCCTTTTATTTACACCCCCAGAAAATTGCGATTTTGTGATGCTGCAATTTTTCACATTTTTTGCAAATTTGTAAGTTGACCGCAAAATAGCAAAATTAGGTGGTTATCGTAAATTCAGTGTTAAATATACCATTTTCAAGACAATTTCTGGAGTTGCACTTCTGTCGTCTCCGCATTACAATGATTTAAGTTTAATGAGAAATCTTAACCACGGTACGTAATAGTTATTTAGCTAATCGGCATTAATTATCTAACATGACCACAGAATAGATAATTTGCTGAAATATTAATCTGTCACCTGAAATGAACCTAGTGGTGATGGTAGATGTACTGAATACTCATTAATGAATGAATGATGATACGGAAAATTTAACACGTGCTTGAAATATCAAGGTTTAAGTATGGAATTCGAATTGAAATTCAATGGAGAGATGACAGCCAGCTTAATGTACTGCAGGGAACCAAAACCAGAAAAATAAGATAAAAAATAAAACGAAAACCCGATATAGCTCAGAAGATACCCACAATATGATGGCATGAAAGTAACTACGTGACTTTGCTTAAAAAATTGAAATAAATCATACTTTCTAAAGACTAAATTGTCGTAGTCTAAAAGTGAAATATTCATCAGGGAATATGCGATCTGCGTCAGTCTGTGGACGGGTCTGCAGCACGCACATCACTGTTATGTATTGGCATCGTACCAAGGTTTATCTGTGGTCGTGGTGTGCGCAGTTGATGTCATGATGATGATTTGTAATCATTGAAAATTGAAACTGGTTTACAAGCAGTTACGTTAAATTTAAGTTAATGTAATATGTAACATGCAACATCATGCAGTCCAAGGAAATTTCTGATATCACGAATATCAAGCTTTTCTGAGACTTTAACTGCTCTATCGATCAAGTTATCTAGCACTGAACAGTTTAACTGAAACGATGAAAAACGTACTACTTGTTGCTGTCGGAAAGAAAGACAAGAAATTGTTTGTTTTAGGCCGTTCGCAAAATACCACGCATACCGTTCAAGGTGCTTGATGCACCTGAACTTCAAGATGACTTCTACCTGAATCTCGTTGATTGGTCATCACAGAACATACTCAGTGTAGGCCTTGGGTCATGCGTCTACCTGTGGAGTGCATGCACCAGTCAGGTGAGTGCATAGAATATGTACTGCTCAAGTGAGTTCAGTAATACCAGTCAAGAGTTGATGGGTAGAGCTGGGACAGTTGGATTGACAGTGGTATGGTACTGGGCCGGCATCAGCGAGCTGGCATAAAGGGACCAACACTTTTTTCCTCTGGAGTCCAGTGGTGGAGGAAGAAAGGATGAGACCAGCACAGTGTTTGGGGTCAGTTTTTGAGTTTCCTTCAGTACTTTTACACTGCTGGTTAGGTGTCAGAAAGGGAATTTGGTCAATAAGAACGTGTGCCACTTATCCCGAAAGGTTCTCTTGCAAAACGATTCTGGGATGAAAAGTGAGAGAATGGCAGCTAGATGGAGATGGTGGTGACGATGATGTGGATGCAGTCACTGGTTGGTACAGTACACTTTAGTAGTTTTTTTTCAGTAGCAGTTGTATATACTATTGTTACAGTGTGTTGAAGTATTTTGTGACAGTAGCAAAGCTTTTAATTTCTATTTGAATGGCTTTGGCTGAACATAAATGGTGGACAAGTTTTAGATTCCTGAATAAGATTTTGTTGTTTGCAAGCAAGATATAAATATGAAATTGTGTCACTTAAGTTTTGCTCTTAATGGAAGTACTGCAGTTTTGTGATGGGGCCACTAAATTGTAAGATTTTAATAAGTGAAGTTTATTTTATTTCCTTATGTTGTAATAATGTGTCAGCATTGAAAATGTTGCAGTGCTGTTGTAGGTCACTCGTCTGTGTGATTTATCTAGTGAAACTGATTCGGTCACTTCTGTGTCATGGAATGAAAGGGTATGACTTGCAGTATTTCATCTCATTTCCTTTTTGCTTCATTATTCAAAACTGTAGATTGGTGGAATACACAAGTGGGAAGTACAGTACTGTAGAATCGGATTTCTTCGCAACTGGGCATTGTTGAACTGTTGAGTTGTCTTTTCACATTTGCTGCATTGATTCAACTCGGGTAAAGAATATCTATCTTGTGAGAATGTGTTGAATATTGATGGACTATATGCTAACATAGTAAGTGTGTTGTTTGACAGGGTAATTTGATAGCTGTTGGCACATACAAAGGTTTCACACAGATATGGGATGTTGCCGCCAATAAAAAAGTCAATAACCTGCATGGGCACACAGCTAGAGTTGGTGAGTTTGTTTACCTTTTATTGCTGACATGGATTGTTGTTGCTTCTGTTGTTAGTACTGATGTGTCGTGTTCTGTTACTCATCAAATGTAGATGTCACCTTCAATATTTATCTAATTTGTGTACAGTTTGCTGAAGAAAAAATGTCTATACCAGTTATTATTCATTTCTGGACAGATTAATTTCAGGCTTATTTCATTTTGAATTATCAAGTAATTTTACTTACAATTTCAGTTCTCAACTGAATAATAATTTTACTGAACCTTCATTTCAGTTCACAAATAATTGTACTTAATTTCACTCCTTTAATAACACTGTACCTTTAACAAATTGGTTGCCACATGCACTGATAAGCCTCTGTATATGAATAAATAAACATTCATAGTTCATACTAATGAAATAAAAGAAGCTTAGCTGTCACGGAGATTCCACACGACACTCCATATCAAGCAACTTACCACACCTTTCCAGTTTGAGCATCAACAACGATTTGTACACCTGTTTGTTGTGGTCAAAGTAATTACAAATGACAACAAAAGTTTTAGTGACAGCTCGTTATTAGAAGATTCTACAATGCTGGTGTTGTGATCTAAACATGTCAGCATTAAATATTAAACAGTAAACAGAAATGATAAATGTCTTGTATAAATTATTTTGACAATGCGCGTGACGATGACACATAATTTGTGTTTCTTTTCAAGCTGTATAGTAGTTTCAGTTATTTATTCCTGAGAAATAATTTACAGTTTCATTTAATTTATCATTCATAAAATAATTTTCATTTTCATTCTACTTAAACTTAGCCGGAATCGATAATTTTACTTAGTTTCATTTACTGTTAATGAATATGTTATGTTCTGTATTTTTTCAGTGCCTTGACACGGGTATATGATCTATAAAAACCTGCTACAAATGTTATGGCTGCGGTTACCTTTCCAGCTGCAAAGCAGTTCTGCTGCCCCTGGCCAGCACTCATTTCCAGTGCCGCTGAGGTTAGGAGGCTGAGTTGGCCTGAGTGGCTGGTTACATATCAAAGAAATGTACCTGCAAACTGCCACCTATCCCGGTACTAACGGGACTCAGTGTTACTGATGCCATTACCACTAAACTGCATTAACTCCAGAAAAGCAGGCTGGTTTATCAGAACTTAAAATACTATTACTAGTAGCAGTAGAAGTAGTAGCAGCAGCTGTGGTGATAATTTCAGGTGCATTGGCATGGAATGCTGATCTGCTGGCATCTGGCAGTCGAGACCGTATGATAATGCTTCATGATACGCGTGTTGTTCCTGTTGTACCAGAGAAGCGACTAGCTGGTCATCGGCAGGAGGTCTGTCAGCCAACTTGTTATTCCACAGGCCTTGTACCTGTTTCTGTCAAGCCTTGTCTGTTGTCAGTCCATTAACAAATGCGTGCAGTATATTTGAGGATTTGTGAATATGTGCTATATAAATAGTCATTTACATTATGTCTTGTTGAATAGTGGTTGGCAGTAGGGCATGTAGTTGTTACTTTGCCTCTGGTGCGAAGTATTGCAATCAGCACATCTGTGTGTTTGTGGCCATGGCAGAGTCTTCCTCTGACAACAATGCAATGCATTATGTACTTCTATTTTTATTTTTCATATGATATGTACATCATGGGATGGTGTTGATAACACGAGTGAGAAGAACTGCTGCCACATCTCCCTAATCTGAATGCGCTATATGCTGTCAGAAGGGCATATGAGTAGTAAAAGTTTGAGCCAACAAGATCATCCATTTCTTACCTGGGGACAGCGATGTCCTCCAGACCGCAGTCTTGGTCTCGAGACTGGAATTTTGCGGTCTTGGTCTTGAAGGATCAGTCTCAGCTGTTTTTGAGACCAGTCAATAATTTGTTAGCATATATATGTTGTAAAATTATAATCCTTTTTGAGCAAGTTAATACCAAAGATTGCAATTTTTTATAAACTTCGCTAATTGCATTTCAGAACGAGACTGCAGAGGCGGCAAAGATAAATTGTTATTTTGAACAATGCGTATTTGTTTTAAGTTTCATTTTTCGGTCTTGGTCCTGGTATTGGTCTTGGTCTCGGCACTGCTGGTCTTAACTACAAGACTGCCGAGGATGACACTAGCATGGGCACTAGCCTGTATAATGGCTGTAAAAATGGTCTGCATCTGTTTATTGTGCTTGGTGCATTGTTTTTAGGCTGCAATTTCAGACGTTTGTACAGTACTCAAGTGCGATTTGAATTTATCACACCCAGTATCGTGTTTATTGCAGTGTTGAGTAAGTAAGTTGTTTTATGGGGTGTTAGGTGTGTGGCTTGAAGTGGTCTCCAGATCATCAGCATTTGGCATCAGGAGGAAATGATAACAAGCTGTTTGTCTGGAACACACGCAGCGTCGGTCCCGTACAGACATACGCTGAACACCTGGCGGCTGTCAAGGCGATAGCATGGTCGCCCCATCAACACGGCCTGTTGGCCAGTGGTGGCGGGACGGCAGACCGACGAATTAGATTCTGGAACACGATAACTGGTCGGCCGCTGCAGTGTGTTGACACCGGATCACAAGTGTGCAATTTGGCATGGTCTAAGCACTCCAGTGAACTGGTAAATCATGTGACCATTTGTCAACTTCTTGTCTGATTTACACATGCATGCACGTGACATACTGCAGAATGTATTAGCTGTACCCAGCTGAAGTTATCATGTAAACAGTAACTCATTTCAAAATTTTGTATCTGAAGAAAATATAGTATTGACAACAGTAGCATCACTAACAACATATCTATCGTGGCATATTAGTTTGATTAGCACTGTGTTGTCCAACGCAAACATTATTGTGTCCGTAAATGTGATGTTACAAAGTCATTTACTGTTTATTACCCAAGGCAGTAATGATGTGTTAGTTGGATTGGGTGATCAGTGTTATCTGTTTGTATGTCTGGCAGCAAAATGACAGTAATTAAAAACGTCTGATCACATTGACTTCAGAGTTGGTTCAGTGTCGGTCCTCGACAGTGCATCAGTCTCTTGTTTTGGGATTAAAAGATGCAAGGTAGCAGGATTGCCAAATGCAAAACGTAAAACCTGGCACCATTCCACCAATGCAGTGGTGAACCATTGAACGAGTCTATTTTACCGGTTCAACTTGCAGCCAATCTGCCTATGTTGTAGTAGAGTGTGTGTTGTGTGGATTGGGAAAATTCAGTCTTCTGCACTTCCATGATTTTTAAATATACACACTGTGTGTGATAAAATAATTAACCTAATTGTGTTTGGATCATAATGATAGATACAGCATTGGCAGTCGTCACTATCTGTGTCGAAACAAACACATCGACCGCGTCCATGCTCAGCGTTGACTGCATCTTAATAGGGTGCACTGTCCTTCTAGTTTGTGATGTAGTAGTTGTTTGTGGCCTGTGTGGCTTAACGGTAGAGCATTTGCTCGCGATCCAAAAGTCGCAGGTTTGAATCTCGGCCAGTCCGCTTCCAGGTAACAGCATTGGGCAAGCTGCTTACATGCATGTGCCTCTGTCACCAAGCAGTATAATTTGGTACCGACCGATAGGCGGTGACGCTCTTCGGCAGGGAAGGTAATAGCAGGTCTGGCAGAAAGTAATAGCAGCCTAACGCCGGGTGGATGGCTTCAAGTCACCTGCGGGCTGACTGCCTGTACACCGGGATCAGCTCCGGGCCCAACGCTCAGTAACGAGTATGGGAGAACTTTACCTTTTAATTGTTTGTATACATGATGCATTGTGTAACTTTTCTAATAGGTCAGCACACACGGCTACTCACAGAATCAGATCCTGGTATGGAAATATCCGTCACTTGTACAAATCGCAAAACTTACTGGACACACATTTCGAGTTCTTTATCTGGTATTATATTATTATATTTGCATTGTTACTAATCATTATTATAATATACTAGCCACAGTGTACTGTTAAATGATGGTTACAGTTATCAGATCGGTTACGGTGGGTTACAAGTCTCCGCTGTTGCTGACAGACCCGCACAATGCTGTGCCTCACACCCACTGTGCTATACACAGATGTCAACAGTCGGTGATAAACTGGTGATTGTCGTTCTGAGATATAGCGAGATATTGGTAGAAAATCTCCGATTGTAACCTACCTCATCTCTATTCGATGCTCCCGTTGGGGGTGACCCCATTGGAATTTCGCCGAGATGTTTGGCAATAGCGTTGTAGAGTCCATGGGCTGTCATACGGCGTTGATTCCGTGATCTTTGAGTTTAGCCATTTTGGTACAATACTGGCATGTGACAGACCGGACAGACACACTTTGACAGCGTATACCATGCTAGTATAGCATTGTGCGGTAATAATGGGTTTGTTAGGTAATATTGATAATAGTATGATTGCCGCTGCTTTCCAGTAACTCCTTGAGAGGTGGTATTTTTTGCAGACATTTTAGAAGTTGGTTCATCTCACAGTGTACTTCCCTACTATTACTACTTCTGTTTATAGGCCATTAAGCCATTAGTAGAAGTACAAGTGTTTTAGGTGATAGTTACCATTTCAGAGTATGTTAAGTAATGAATAGGAAAAGGAATATAGCAGACATAATTACAGTGGAACATTAACAAGAAGTGTGTGTGATCTGTCAAGTGGCTCTGTTACCAGCAACATCGATGCTAGAAACTTAATTCGTTGGTTTCTTATTCAATTTTTTTGCTAAGTCCAGTATTTCTAAAGATATTGTATGTTGTATGAGATGGGATGTGGTAACCAACAAACAAGGTATAATTCTGTTGTCAGACTGAGAAACTATTCAAATTATGGTAGCTTCTTATGCTAAACAGATACTAATATCTACGCATGATAAGGACCTGGTTACTGAAATATTGCTAAATTTCAACTTAACTGGGTCTTTTATTGGTTGGATGACAGAAAACGCGTATAACAGATAAAGTAATGGTGCCATTCATGCCCTAAGGTTCTAGTGTGGAACTTGTGAAGGGAAGAAATGCAAGGGGTACCTGCTAACCGAGGCTTAACTGGAATACAGCCGTTAAGGCAGAGGTGATGGTAGCGTGACTCATGCCGGACAATGCGAACATACCAGTGACACTTGCTGTGTGCAGGCCATGTCTCCAGATGGAGAGTCAATAGTAACAGGTGCTGGCGACGAAACTCTTCGTTTCTGGAATGTATTTAACAAGACAAGGTCAACAAAGGTATGTTTCACTTCTGCCCCATTATTGTTATTATTATACCATATCCAAATTGAGTCATGGTTGTTGTCATCAAACATTTGTGATATGTCTGTTATATTACAAATATAGGTACATTCTTCTGTTGAGTAGAAATAACAGAAACAATACTGGCCCATTAGGCGAGCCTAATGGCCTAAAAGTGCATCAGGCACTGAGATGGCTAACCGACTATATACAGTTGGTGACGAGAGCCAAAACGTTTCTAAGACCAATACTCCATCTACGGTGGAGGTCTGCCTTTCCATGGGCAGATCTGGCACTCCCCCATCTAAATACAGAGTAGCTGTGTTGTGTTATAGCCCTTACACCAAAACAACTGATCCATTACCATGGTTGGCTGAAAACTGGAGATTAGTAGTTAGTGTGTCATAGAAGCAAAACTAAAATAAGGACTGGCTGTTTGGATTTTCTGTGTACTACATTGCAGTATATGAAGTGTCCCAATTTCAGGTTGCATTAGTTGTAAACTGCAGTTCGTTTGTGAACCGATGCATGACTGAATAATGTTGTGTAGGAGACGAAGTCGGCACTTAATCTCTTCACAAGAATCCGATGATGCCTGTACAGAGTACATAGAGCTGATAGCCCTTGTGCATATGAATGTCCTAATTGTATGCTGGTCATGTATGTATCTGTGTGTGCATAAGTAATTTTCTGTCTTGCCAAACAGCTGTATGTTGTAAAAAATAAGCCACTGGTATTTGTACATCATCTTTATTTGAAATTAAGTGGTGCATTTGCTGATATATGCAAGTACCCTTTCCCACATATTTTGGCAAATATGCTACTGTTGTGGTCTATTGTGAAAATGCTAAAAATTTCTTCTTTGCGAAGCTTTGATACTGAGTGATCATTGTGTGACACTGTTCTAATTTGTGGACTAACTCTAACCCTTTGTAATTCTAGTTCGGCAAAAAGAAACTATTAGTGATGCAATATTTCTTTGTGGAGGATGGATCATTGGGATTTGCATATTTTTGTGTTATAATGATTTCTATGGAACAGATCCTTCCTGATTTGAGTCGCAAATTCTTTAATGTGCTTATTGTGCAGTTTCAGTAAATTGCATGTCAAAACTAGAAACCGTAAGCATCGCCGAGCCGCTGCAAAACCGGCAGCATGCGCGCAACACCCCTAATGCTGTCAACACTAGGAG
>Ga0209780_1001752_pt1 | contig 14728 bp, 9 predicted proteins | sample WorMetexBAHAMAS2_FD_187384 | JGI IMG/M metagenome (GOLD analysis project Ga0209780, IMG submission 187384) | Marine gutless worms symbiont microbial communities from Max Planck institute for Marine Microbiology, Germany - Inanidrilus exumae... | ecosystem: Host-associated > Annelida > Digestive... | reverse complement strand
ACTTGGCTAGCTATCGTCTAATTGGTTAAACGAAGTAGGTTCTCTTTTTTAGTATTTTGAAGTACGTACGTGCCATATCGTCGTAAAAAGTTGACGTTTGCTATCTCATCTTCTGATGAGTTCTTGTGTGTTTCTGTGCTAACGTCTGTCTGTAAACTACATTTATGTATTCATCTGGCAGCTTTTGTGTATTATGTTATTGCACTGTTTGCAGCTGGGTTTGAGAGAGTCCTTAATGGCTGAATGCACGTACTGGAAAACCTTAACTGCTACAGAACTTGCTCGAATGCTTCGTTCCGGGCTCGGACGAGTAGGTTCTCTTTGTTCTTAATGTACGTGTCAGTTTCCTGCTTATATAAAGTAAAGCAATACATGCCAGCATCTTCAAACAGAACTGAGCTGTATCACTCACAGTGTTTCTCATTCGTTGTTGCAAAAAAAAAACCGTTACCTTCTCATACTGTGTGACATTCATTGAAGCTTTGAGTGGATTCAGAGTTGAACTGGATCTCCCGCAGAGAATCGTACGATGTTAGACACGTTTCGCGAACAGTGGCAAAACGTCTGTCTTTGCTGTGCTTATATAGTCGGTCAGTAGCCAGATTAGCAAATCCTACAGTCCACAACTAATTTTTAGGTCGACTCTGACAGAGTCTACCTAATAAAGTCGGTCTCAAATGTCCGTACGTCCGTCCGTTTACAAAAAGTTTCTTCGATTTCAGTGATATTTGGTATGTAGGTAGAGGTCGATGAGTGATGGCTGATGGTATGCAGTATGACCCGATCCAAGGTCAAGGTCATGAGCCCATGAAAGTCGGAAATTCGGCCATTTTCAAAGGCTATCTCCTCCCCCATTTATAATGGGGGCTGGCAAGTGACCACGGATTGTAATATTAGGGCACAATACCTAAAGCTTATCGGGGCCGGATTTTTGATATTTGGTCTAGTTTTTGTGTCATGTGACTTTGAAGTTGGCAGAAACGTCATTTGTCAGGAGTCAACCGTCAGTCCCGTACGGGGATAATTTATTCTGAATGCTTGTTCACATTCCATTTCAGTGCTTTGACACTGCTGGCTGGTGAGGAAAGACATCTGGATTGTAGTAAATGCTCACGTGTTTGCGTGTGTGCTTATCACTGTGCAGTGTGCACAACTGTTGTAGCACAGAATAGTTCTGATTTTTTTCCCCTCCTAACCTCCAGAAAGTCATCACGGCTCATATACTGTCTATTGAAGGGGAGGGGGACCTTGGCGCAACGAATGCAGAGTAAAAAGGTAAAGGCTTCCCATACTCGTTACCGAGCATTGGGCCCGGAGCTGATCCCGGTGTACAGGCAGTCAGCCCACAGGTGACAGTAAGTCATCCACCCGGCGGTAGGCTGCTGTTACTTTCCGCCAGGCCTGCGGTTACCTTCCCAGCCGCAGAGCATCACCACCCTTTGGCTGGTACTTATTTTTCCATCCACGGAGGGTAGAAGGCTGAGTCGACCTGGTGAATGTGGAGTAGCTCTTGAAATATAGATCAGTTAAACAAAAATGAAAATAGCAGTAGGCCTACTGCAGTAGCAGTCGTGGCAGATTCACTCGCTTTGACGTTGGCAAACTTGGCATACAGGATCCAATGCAGTCTTTTGGTGGATGATGAAGGGATGTCAGTGGATTATCTCAGTTGCTTTGAGTTCCGTCAGTGCCTCGACACCTGTGCCACATATCCCAGAGGTTGATGAAGACAACCAATGGTGGTGGAACTGGCACTGGGTAAGCCTGATTCTGCAGTTGGTTGCATGGCACAGTGGTAGAACGTCGGTTTTTTGCCGGTGAACTGTCCCTGTCCCGCGCTCGACCAGTAGCTGTTGGGGGACCACTTATGTGGGTAAACCATCAGCTATAGGTCAACCAGGCCAACTCAGCCTTTTACCCCTTCAGGGTCAATAAATGAGCAGTAAGCTGCAATTGGATGTCTGGTACCTCAGTTGGGGTGGCGCCATCTGGTGAACACTTACGAAAGAAAGGCAGGCATGGTGTAATTTGCAGGTAAAACTGTGTGATCCATGTCTGAGAGCTCTGAGACTATTCGTAGTATAAGTGGCGCTATATAAATACTCTTCCTTTCCTTACCTTTCCCTTTTAAAGCAGAGATTCACAGAACACTGTTACTTTTTTCCTGTGCGACGCTATGCTAACGTGGTATTTACTGTCATCCTGTGTTCGTCCATCCGTCTGTCACAAGCCATTATTGTATCAAAACGGCTAAATGTAGGATCTGAAAAACGATGCTGCATGATAGCCCAAGGACTCTAGTTATGTAGTGCAAATGATCTGTATGAAATTCCAACGGGATCACCCCAATGGGGATGGCCAAATGCAGGCGGGGTAGGTAAAAATTGGGTTTTTCGATAGGTCGAGAAGTCTTTGGCTCGATTATAGTTATGGTCCAGTTGACATGAACAGGGTTGGTTGTGTGGAAGTCTGTTGGTGACATGCAAGGATAGCTTCAGCATTACATGCGTGTGACGCGGAGCGTTACCTGCTCGCTGTGCGATAGTTGAGCCTTCTGCAATGATGTGTGTATGAAACTGTGCAGGTAGCCGAATAAAATATGGCAGTTGCTGACAGTGCTTCTGAGGCTGACACTGGGGGTTGGGGATCTGTATGCATTACTTGTATGACAGTTGGACAACATTTCAACTGATACAGAGCATCACTCCTCCGGGTCGACCTAATACAGTCGATCTCGTATGTCCATCCGTACGTCCGTCCGTTCGTACGTCCGTCTGACCACAAAAAGTTCCTTCGATTTCAAAGAAATTTGGTATGTAGGTAGAGGTCGATGAGTGATGCATGACGGTGTGCAGTATGACCCGATCCAAGGTCAAGGTCAACTTCACGATCTCTTGAAAGTTTGAAATTTGACCATTTTTCAAGGCTATTTCCTCCCCCATTTATAATGGGGGCTGGCAAATGACCACGGATTCTTAAATTAGGCACAATACCTACAGCTTACCGGAGCCGGATTTTTGATTTTTGTCCAATTTTTACTGTCACGTGAATTTGAAGTTGGCAGTAAGTAGGAGACGAGCGTCAGTCCCGTATGGGACTAATTTTATTTTATGTGAACCATTTGTTATTACACTTGTTGCATTAATGTGTTTGCGTGTGTGGTGCGTTAGTGTGTGATCATTGATAGCCGTTCATTTCTGGAGTTCAATACTTCACACATTGCCGAGTCCATTAATGTGTCGTCGTCAAAACTCATCAGGCGAAGACTTCAACAGAACAAGGCTTGTCAACATTTTGATTGCATTCTGAGTTTAATTTTCAGGTTTAGAACATGTTATAATAATAATTGTAGTAGCAGCAGCAGCAGCAGTAATAATAATAATAATAATAATCATACATCCATTTCCATTTACATAGTGTGTTAGACAAAGCCGGCTCTCAGTCGGTTTTCAAACGCACTTAAAATCCTCGCATTTTCATTCATTCATTCATTCTGTACCACCATAGGTCGTAACGTTAGAGGCGGTGGCAAACAGGTACATAATCTCTGTCCGTTATGGGTCAGGTCAAACAAGTGAGTCTTAAGTCTAGATTTAATTGTGGCAAGTGATTGCCTTTCAAGAACTGTCTTGGAGAGCGAGTTTCAGATGCGGGTGCTGAATGACGGAATGGTGCAGATAGCAGAGCAATGTCCGATGATCATAGATTTCACACGGACTTTCAGTTCTGTAGGTGAGGACTGAGATAGGAGATGTTGCAGTGTGTTATGTGGCAGAGTCACTAGTATTGGTGTCGAGTGTCTGACATTTCCCCCTGGACATTCCCCTGCCGGACATCACCCCTAACCCAAACTATAAACCTAACCATAACCATAACCCTAATACTAACCCTACATTCTTTTGAAGCAACATCGACATTATGCCCGTTCGACATCATTGGCAGAGCTGCATGTTTGCGGTCGACACCCGGAAACCGGAAGTGGAAACGAGCCGTTGAGTGTAGTCTTTAATATTACTCGGGTGGAACAACTTGAGTGCATGTTTGCATGTTGCAGAATCCTCAACATTTTATTTCAAGCAACATGGCTCCCATTGACTTTGGCCGTGTTGCCTATTTGGGCCCACTTCTCGGAAACCGGAAGTGGAAATTAGTTGCTGTTTGTAGCGTTTGACTATGCTCAGCTGTTTACCTAAACTTAACCCTACTGACCCAGTGACCCTACCCTAATCCCAACCATACTAACCCCACTCCTAACTCTAACCACAACCGAGCAGGTGGGGGGATGCCCGAGGGAGAATTGTCCAGAGTAGGAACTGTCTGTTTCCATTGGTGTCGGAGTGTTTGTGTAAAGGGTATAGCCCCCTTTCCAACTACCGTCAGAGTACAGTGGTGGATAAAGAAAGAATGAAGTTGGTGAACGAATTTCTCTGATTGGATTCAGTGGTTTGCGTTTCCTTTATTGCTTTGACACTGGTTGGAAATAATCATCCGGAAGAGCATCTGGCCTGGAAAAGAATGTGTGCCACTCATCCTCACATGTTTACTTACTGGAACAAATGGAGGAGCAAAACTAAGGGGAACTGGTTATCATTGATGCATCTGGAAAACCTACAGTAAAACGATGATGATGGCTGGTGAAATAAGGGGGGGAAAACTAGAAACAAAAACTGAGTAGCTCATACGAAACGGTCCGGGCAAAGGCAGAAAGCCAGTTGTTGCTAGGGGAAATTTTAGAGATCACACTGCTTTAAAACTAGCTGCAATGAAATTTAGTCTGGCCTTCTGGCTTTGCCGGACCATTTCTTCTGAGCTACTCTCCTCGGTATTTATTTAAAGTTTTTTCCTAATTTTTTCCTAATTTTGTTGGTAGATGGCATATGTGATAGGGACTGTTAATAGTCCATCCAGCATTTGCAACGCTTGGTTCTGTGCTTCTAGGTTTCTCGGTGCAAATTTAGATTAAATCTGCAACAGCTGTCTGCGTGAAAATCTAACAAACGTTCGTAAATTTCAAAACTTTAGGAATATTTCAGGTATTAAATATTGAAATGAAATGCATCTTAATAGTCCAGTCTGTCTGCCACAGATCTTTATAGAAAAATGTTTAGTATTATTACTGCAGTAGGAGATATTCAACTGTCATCGGTAATGCACTAAAGATATATGCTGATTCTGTCAATAAACGAGTCGGCCAGCGTTTGCACTCATTTAGTCACTTGTGAAATGAGATTTTTTTCATTAAAGGGGTCGGGGATGTGATACAAGAGATTTTTGCATTCAGTTTATATACATTTTTGAGCAATTATCACATTACGTCATTGTAACTTATTAATTAGCTCCCATGGCAACGCGATGCCGAAGGGCTTATATTTTACCGCTGTGGTTTTTTCTTTCTTTTTTTCGATGCCTAATCTCAGAGGTCACTGAACGGATCTCAACCAAACTTGGACACATATTCACTTATGACTGCTATTTGAAAAATTTGGTCTGAACTCCCCCAAGCATTTACTCCCATGGGCTGAGGGGCTTTTTGGGATAGGCTTTGAACTTTGACCAAACATATCTCTGCAATGGAACATAACAGTCGGAAATAAATTTGTCAATCTACGGGACTCCCCTACATGCCCCCAAATTTGGTGAACTTTGGTCCACAAATGGCTGACAATGGATGGCGAGTTTTTGCCCACCACCCTAAATTTTTGCATTGGAAGCCACTGCCAGCCTTACCACATGGACGTTATATAACAGACAGCAGGCTAACCCATGTGGTGTAGTGGTGTTATGTAGTGGCACGAGCTTATAGTCTAGAATGCCGGGCGGGCTCACGCTAGGCTTTATCATGCATCTAGTTGGGAATGTATAAGCATATCATAGCAGAATCAAATGCTTTTTAAAATGTCAGTATGTATTTGGTTTAGTTCGTTTTGTCAACAAGCACAAGTTTCTGATTGACTAGGAAAGTTTGGCCCATGCTGCGGATATGTTTCAATGAGACACTGAGCATTATCTGTCACTAGGATGATGATAGTGATGATGATGATGAAGTTGCTGCTGCTGACAATGCTGGTCGTATGTGCATCTAGCTGTGTATCCGTGATCTACTCAGCAGCAACTGTCAGGTTGACGTCGATGCCTGCTGCGATGTCGTCGTGTACGATCAATGCACTGTGGATCCTACGATGCTCGCAGCCGACTGTTTCCTTGTAATACTGGTCAACAAGCTGCAGACCGTCTGCCGCAATGTCTACCTTCTCAATGGTACAAATTTGCTAGACACCGTCATTTGGTTTTAGTCTTTAGTTAGACTGAAGTTTAGCGTCACTTCATGTTTTGCATTAATTAGGTCTTAAACCGAACATTTGGTTTTAAACTAAAGTTTTAGACTTCGGTTTTAGCGAAAGATGAAGTGACCCAATGAGTTCGCAAGACACTGGGTCTCTTTATCTTTCCACTTAAACTAAGTTTTAAACTTGGTTTTAGACCAAAGTCTAAACTGGACTCTTAAATCCTGTTTTAGACCAAAGCTCAGATTAACTTCGGTTTTAAACTATAGTTTAAAACCATAGCTTAATGTTTGTGTTTACATAATTAATCCGAGCAGTAAAGTGGATTTGGTCTAAAACCGGAGTTAAAGACTAGAGTTTAAGCATATCTGCCTATATAATAGCATTAGGTAAGTTCGGTGGTTTAAAACCGAATTGTTCAGATTAACTTTGATCTAAAACCTAACTTCAGTCTTAAGTACGGTTTAAAACTGTACTTAAGAGGAAACTTAGGTAAGTTCGGTTTAAAAATTAAGTTTTAAACCAGAGTTAAAACTGAATACATTGTCACTTTATATTTTTATGCTAATTAGGTTTTAGACCGAACTTTGGTCTAAAACCAAGTTTAAAACTTAGTTTAAGCTGAAAGATAAAGTGACCCACTGTACATGTGAGTGCTGGGAGTCATGTTTGTTGATACAGGCAAGACGGGTACCAGTTTCGGAAGGCCATAAATGAAGCATGGCGTCTTTTCTGGAAGAGTTAGTAGGGAGAAAGATCAGTGCGTGCGAGTGATTTATCGTGGACGGGGTCGGTGCTCTTAGTTGCCTTCAGTGCCTTGACATTGTCGCTTAGGCGACTGGAAAGGCCGGCAGAAAAATCTCCACCAGTTCTCTTTAGGAAGGAGTTGCCGAATAAGACCAGCATGGCAGCTAGCTAAGCCAGGATGGCCTGGAAGAGGCCTTTAGATTGATGAAGGCAAGTTGTAGTTATGCACTGCTTTCAATTTTAATATTGCAGATGAGCTGAAAAACGAGTCGACCTAATAATGTGGGTCTTAAATGTCTGTCCGTCCGCCCATCCGTCTGTACGTCTGTCCATCCACAGAAAGTTTCTTCGATTTCAATGACATTTGGTATGTAGGTAGAGGTCGATGACTGATGCATGACGTTGTCCAGTATGACCCGATCCAAGGTCAAGGTCAAGGTGACGAGCTCTTGAAAGTCGGAAATTCGGCCATTTTCAAAGGCTATCTCCTCCCCCATTTACAATGGGGGCTGGCAATCGACCACACATTTTGTTAAATTAGGGCACAATACCTAATGCTTATCAGGGCCGTATTTTTGATATTTGTCCTAGTTTTTGTGTCACGTGGTTTTCAACTTGGCAGAAACGTCTGTTGTGAATAGTCGACCGTCAGTCCCACACGGAGCTATTTTTTATTTATTATTATGTATAAAATCAGCTATGACTATGAACAGTTTAATAGGTCGCTTGCTCGAGTTCCAGTCGACTCATCCAAGTCTGTGTCGGAGTCAGACGCTCCCCTCCAACAGAGAACATCAGAGCTATGGTGATTGTCTGGAGGGTAAAAGGGGAGATTATTTGATCAGCTCTGTGCTGTTGTGCATCACAATTGTACAGATCATATGCACACCTATATAATGAGCAGTTCATACACGGTCGACTGGATCGGGCGTTGATCTTGCTTGGCCTAGCTGTCTTCCGAGCGCCTCTGTGTCTTCAGTGTACTTTGTGCTATATGTAGAAACAATTTTTGATTACATCCCTTTCTTTACCTTTAGTGTGCTGAGCCTGTGGGATTTGCCCTTGACCTGGAAGACTATCATCCTTCAGTGCTAAATGAGTACCAGCCAAAGGGCGGTGATGCTCTGTGGCTGGGGAGTAAAGGCAGGCATGGTGTAATTTGCAGGTAAAACTGTGATCCGTGTCTGAGCGCATTAGAGGTAGTTATGACGATGCGCTATACAAATCGACGTATACTTTACTATTACACTGTTGGTTGGGTCATCGGACCTGTAAAATTGTCTCCGAAATGACCTATAATGTGTCAAGTGGGACGATAAACCCTACAATACCAATACAATACCATGAACTGTTTAATAGGTGGCTTTCTCGAGTTCCAGTCGACTCATCCAAGTCTGTGTCGGAGTCAGACGGCGTACAGTACGTCATTGTCAAGTGGATACAAGTGTCCGCCGTTGACGTCCATGTCACAGCCATGTTTACCAGTGTCCAACGTGGGACCAACAAAGATCTTGCCATTTCTCTTCCTCGGCTCACAACACGACGCTCTGTCACAGGAAACTATGCAAGTCAGTATCCTGCTGATGGTAATGCCATGTTTTTAGGTCAACTCCTCCGAGTTGACCTAATACGGTGGGTATAAAATGTCTCCGTACATCTGTCTGTCCACAAAAAGTTTCTTCGATTTCAACAAAATTTGGTAATGTAGGTAGAGGTCGATGATTGATGCATGACGGTATGCAGTATGACCCGATCCAAGGTCAAGGTGAAGGTCACGAGCCCTTGAAATTCGGAATTTCGGCCATGTTCAAAGGCTATCTCCTCCCCCATTTATAATGGGGGCTGACAAGTTACAACGGACTCTTAAATTAAGGCACAATACCTAAAGCTTGTCGGGCCGAATTTTTGATTTTTGTCCTAGTTCTGACGTCACGTGACTTTTAAGTTGGCAGTAAGTAGGAGTCGACCACCAGTCCCGTACGGGGCTAATTTTTTAAGTTAACTGAAACTGCAACTGAAATAGCAAAATAACTGGCATGTGGTAGAGGGATCACACAGTTTTTGCCTGCCACCCACGTTTATCTGCTGATGGAATGAACCATCCTGCCTTTACTCTGTAAGCATTCTCCAGATGGCACAACCAGAGCGAGGTTGCGCACATCCTATTGCAGCTCACTACTTATTTATCGACCTCGAAAGGATGAAAGGCTGAGTAGGCCTAGTTGGCTGACCTTGTACAGTTTACCCAGTAAACCCGCGTCCACATAAGTGGTCACCCATCAGCTGCAGGTTGAGTGTAGAACAGGGAGAGTTTGCCGTTCTACCACGGTGCCACGTAACCAATTACAGTGTGTCCATATCTTTGCTTGGATCATATGAAGAACATTTAGCCTGCAAAAAACATCAGTTGTATTAAAGGTTCTTTTTTGGGACACATGGAGGAAGAATCAGTTAGGCAACAGGATGATCTAGGTTCACATGGAACATATTGCATGCAAAACCCTTTAATTTGGCTGTCCTTGGCCACTTCGCATGCGAAATTATTTAGATGCCTTTTATGATGACGAATTTAAACTGTGCAATTTCAACACGACATACTATACCAATTAAAGTTGGTGTAATATCGACATTCACGCCCTTTGATTTTGTGGTTTTGTTTACATTGTGAAATTTGCTAAATAAAGGGTGTGCAAACATTAAGGGTTTTACAGTAGCTGCTAAGATGATGTGTGCCTCACTAGACTAAGCTGCCCCTTTGACACTCTTGGTTTGGCAACATGAAGGGCGGGAACCTGTCCATAGAAACGGACTCCAAGGGCTCCCTTTTGGGAGACCTGGTTCATTCTAGAGTAAAGAAGAGTGGTTAAACAGAAATCCGAATATAATAGTAGTAGAAGTAGTTAGTCTTATTTTTCTGTCACAGACTGTATTGAATATTTTGAAATGTCATGAAGGCAGTGACGCCATTTTTAGTATTTTTGGGCTTCTCTTTCCAACCCCTTTTTGTTCCCTCCCTTCACTCTTCCCTTTCCTTTCTTTCCCAACCTTTTTCCAGCCCACCTCTTCCCTTTCCTTCCCCTTTCCTTCCTTCCACTTTTGTCTTTACTCCACTTTTCCTGTCCTTCTCTTCCCCATCCCTCCACTTCCCTTTCCTTTCCCCTTAGAGGCTTTGGCGATGATGTGCTATATAAATTTATGTATTACATTACATTACATATATGCATGCTGTCGGTTTGCAGTGCCATCATAGCACTGCTTAGGTTTTCTGGTTTCCAGAATTCATTGCTTGTTATCAAAAACTTTCATCGTCTTCATACTTTTGTGAGAGAGAAAAAACGTCTTGCGTGTGTAACCGAACAGCAAAACGTGTGTGTGAACAGCAAAACGGCATCACATACGTTCTGAACGTAAGCACCACAAGTCCACGGCCGCCGTTCATACAAGAGGGGCATTTTCTTCGCATTCCTGTCAACGACAGCTATTGCGATAAACTTCTTCCGTTCTTCCAAGAATCATTTCAGTTTCTCGGTGAGTCCATTTAGCACACCAATGAGCGGGGTATTTATCAGGTCGTTACAGATAGCACTGAGATGTGATAGAGGTAAAACAGGTAACGGCTTCCCATACTCGTTACCGAGCGTTGGGCCCAGAGCTGATCCCGATTTACCATGTCCTAGAAGCTACTTAGCTTATGCCACGTTAATCAGTACGTTCTACTACTACTACTACAGGCAGTCAGCCTGCAGGTGACTCATCATCCATCTGGCGGTAGGCTGCCTTTACTTTCCACCAGGTCTGCGGTTACCTTCCCAGCCGCAGAGCATCACCGTCCTTCGGCTGGTACTCATTTTACCATCCCACAGAGGGTAGAAGGCTGAGTCGCCCTGGGGTGATAGAAATGTAAGGGTGTTTGCATAAGTTACATGCGGATGATGTCAGTATTAAACGTTTGTCTGAAAAAGAAAAGGAAACGGTATGCAGTTGTTTCTGATGTAAAAGGACAGTGCTATAAGACTGGAATTTGCACAGGTGGTAGCCGATTAAGATTTTTAAGATGCGGAGGTAGAAGGTGATGAATGAAATATGGCTGAAGGGAGCTGAGCCAGTCTGTGAGACATGGTGGTGGAATGAATCCTTACGTAAAGTAAAAGTAAACAGTGTATAGCAGTTAGCATCAACTTAGCTCTTCACCGCTACGGGAAACTCACATGCCATATGGGATCACACAGTGTTACCTGCCACCCGGCAGAGGTGTGAATCCCGCCTTTACCCCCAGCCGAAGCAGGTACTCGATTTAGTGACCCTGGAGGGATGCAAGGCTGAGTTGACCTGTTACATGAAAGCGGACCGGCTGGGATCGGATTTGAACCCACAACTTGTCAATCGCAAGTCCAGCACTCTATCGCAGTGCTAACATGCACACTTTGTGCTAGTTTAATTATGGTTGCATTGCAGATGTGATATTATGTGTGTCATTAATGTGCTTCATGTAACCACGTTGGCAGTTGGTTGCTCATTCAATGGTGTTCTGGTGTAAAGGTAGTGATGCACTTTACATCAGAGACTGTTAGTCTGGGATGAAGAAAGTGTCGGGTCAAGTAAGGGTTTTTCTCTGACTGCATCAGGAAGGGCATCTGAGAGAAAAGATGCCAGAGGCAGAAACGATTTATGCCTATCATCTGCAGAACTAAGAGGACAACTAAGGTGCATCTTTACAATTGCAGTTAAACCGGTGTGTTCTATGCCATCACCACCCTTCAGTGTCGGCAAAGGTATTATGTTTTTGGGCTGTGCGTGTGTGTTCAGAGAACCAGATATCTGGCTATCCTGTAGCACTTTGCACGATAATATCTTCAGCCGATTTATACAATATGGGCTTGTGACGGACGGACAGACAAACGGATTGAGGGCCACAGAATATAACGCGGTAGCATGTGGCGCGGTGGCAGAATGGGTAGAGAGCATTGGACTTACGATTAACAGGTCATGGGTTCAAATCCTACTTAGCTGCGTTACAGGCGCAAGTTGTTCACACCTATGTGCCTTTGTCATCAAGCAGTATAACTTGGTACCGGCCAAAGAGCGGTGATGCTCTGCGGCTGGGAATGTAACCGCGGGTCTGGCAGAAAATAATGGCAGCCTACAGCCGGGTGTATGACTGCCTATACACTGGGATCAGCCCCGGGCCCATCGCTCGGTAACGAGTATGGGAAGCCTTTGCCTTTACCGTGTCACTTACCACTAGTGCTGCTGCTGCTGCTGTAGTAATTGAAGCTGAGTTATCTGTTGTGAGCAGACAAAGTTCGTGAGTCCAATAGCTGCGCCCTGGTACACTGTCTAGCCGGCATCTCTCGGTCACCGACTCTTGCAATTGCGTACATCATGCGCTACCTCAGCCTTACTACTGACGAGGCTTACAAGTACGTGGCATCTACATAAAATAATCGGATTGTGAAGATGTCACGCCACGTGCATGGCTTACGTGGACGGACGGAAGGATGGGTGACGGTTGGGCGCTGCAGGCACAGCACCGGCGGCAGGCGGCAAGAGCAGACCGGCTACAGGCCGGAATAGAGGGCTCGGGCGGCGGCGGGCAAGCCGAAATCGCGATGTCACGACAGGGGCGTGGCATACAAGGACGGACGGGCGGGTGGGTACAGGCAATCCCGCCGAGAGCGGCGCGACGGCTTGTAACTTTCATTTCTCATCGTTCTTAGAACAACTCCTTATTTCATTTGTTGATTCTTATGTCCGTGTCCTTTGAAATGTTTTCTTTCTGCAAGAAAACAATTTTATTACAAGCGTATAGATACTATTTAGATACTCCAGTGGCAGATGGGCTATATAGGCTAATTTGAATAGTTGTGGTATGTGATTTTTACTTTGCCCGGGAGGGGTGCGAAGTATAGCTCAGTGAGTATGTATGTGTGTTTCTGTACATGTTACTGTTGGACAGTGTGATTTAAGTTAACGATAACGGAAATGGACAAAAAATTTTAAAAAACGAGAATGAAACTGGAACGGAAAAATTAACAACTGAAACTGAATAAATATTATTTCAGTTTTCCAATGCCGACATTGTACGATGAGACGCTGTGTACACGACGTAGACAGATGCACGCCCACACATAGATGCATATATTTAGGCGTACATCATACAGTTTTCAGTTTTGGGTCGAACTGCTCGGGTAGTGCCGTTTATTTGCATTATACCGGCTATTACGCAGACTGTAGCTACAGCGTAATTTGAGTTAACGGAAATGGATTCATTCTGTTAACAGATAGAATTTAATTATGATAATAGAAACGGAAATATATGGAAATGAAATATATGATAATGGAAACGGAAAAAAATGCAAACCTGAAGCTGAAAATTTAGACTGATAACTTAACTGAAACTGGAAAAATACACATAACTTAAATCACACTGCCGTTGGATGTGGCTTGGTTGGTTCTCTGACAACAATGCAATACGTTATGTTACTTCCAATTTTGTGAATGCCATAACGTTTTAACATAATGGACCATATGGATGGAATTAATCAGACGACGACGTTATATTTGGTCAATATGGTGGCATCAGTGTGTGTTATCTGGATTGGCTTGTTGTCACTTGTTATTGTTTGGTTGTTATCACCCAGCACTGAATTGCTGGTGTTTGAGATCTGATGTGGACGGATTAACAACCCTTACCTCTGTTGCTGGTTGACAAAAAGATAAGAACCATTTAGTTCCCCATCTTGGCAACAGCCTCACCTATTTATGCATGCAAGTGGCAGTCACCAGGGTAGGGATTTTAACGGCGTTGGTCGGTGTACCTATTAGACTCATCTTCTGTGAAAGGTAAATACATGGGGTGAAGTGAAAGTGTACCTGAATACCGCAGTGTCTTGGAAACTGATGCAGCTACGATCACCAAACTTGACACAGAAACGTTTAACCGTGAGTCCTGGAAAGCCGTTTATTTTGGTGTCAAAAGGTCAAAGTTTAATGTATCGAGGCACAAAAAACAGTGCTGGCATGAGTTTTGTGAATACTGGCTTCACGTAGTTTATGCAAGTACTGTAAAACCTGTTATGTTCGCATGCCCTTTATTTCGCGAGCTTAACAAAGCCGCAAAATTAAAGGGCGTGAATATTGATACTGTACCGACGTCAATTGGCGTTACTCATGTGTTGGAACTGTGTGGCTTGAATTTGCCAAAATAAAAGGCGCCAAAATAATTGTGCATGCAAAATCGCCAACTTTTAGGGCAGCCAAATTAAAGGGTTTTACATTAACTGCTTGAAGAGGAAGGTAAAAGGTCAAGGTCAGATAAAGCTGCACGCACCTATGTGATATACATGTGTGGTATTGTTTGCTATTTGGATGGTCTTAAGCCAGTAGTGAGCTTACAACCAGTGTTATGGATGGCAGATAGATATTTATCTATCTGCCATCCATAACGCTACCATAACTTGCCGTTACTTTCCTCGTTTCCGAAATTATACTGCTTGGTAACAGACATGGGTATAAATCAGGTTAATATATCCCTGGCTTTCCTTCACAGGGTAGGGATAGCTCTCCACCCCTGACCTTTTGTCTCTGATATTGCCATATTTGTGCTGAAAGGGGACATTAAACTCAACTAATGGGCGTAAATCATGGTGAGAACAGGGGGAACAGGTTCCCCCGAATTTGGAAAGGAGGGACGCTGA
>Ga0209780_1001751_pt1 | contig 14729 bp, 12 predicted proteins | sample WorMetexBAHAMAS2_FD_187384 | JGI IMG/M metagenome (GOLD analysis project Ga0209780, IMG submission 187384) | Marine gutless worms symbiont microbial communities from Max Planck institute for Marine Microbiology, Germany - Inanidrilus exumae... | ecosystem: Host-associated > Annelida > Digestive... | reverse complement strand
AGTAGGCACCCCCAATTTCGGCTAGAGGGTCTGGGGAGCGCTCAAGCTCCCCCAGCGGGTCCGGGCTGAGCCCGGCCGCCAAACGCATTCTGACGCATTTTAGGCCTAAATTTGCGCCTTTTTGAGTACGTAATGCAGCTTACTGATACAAATAGCCACAACATCATCGGACGACTTGCGCAGTGAGGGAGGACAAACTGTCCTGCCTCATTGAGCAAGTCGTCCTTCGCCCGTAGCAACTCGTCCGTCGGGAGACAAAAAAGGGTTTTTTAGACCCTGAAATAACAATATTACTGATTCATAAAATATTACACTATAATACTACGGTTTCCGATGCCATGGAGATCTGCTTTATAATTATACAACACATCTTGATCAGACCAGAATTTACCTAAGCGCCGTTTAAAGGTGTTAACCCTTTTCTGCAAAACCTACGTAATCAGATAAACTGTTCCATATGGGTATAGCACGATTGGTATAATTATATTTCCTTAAGTCGTAATAACAGTGACATTGATTAAGTTTGTATCTGTTACCCCTAGTCCTAATGGAGTCTTCTGATAATTTAACGAAATCGTAAATATCGTAACTTATAATACCGCGATTTCTTTCCGCGGTATGCACCGTACCTCTCTAGTGGCGGGCGTCGCCCATTGGAACCGATATGCACGGGGCGCGTCGATAGCAACGCGGGCCCTGCATTCAGAGCGACATCAGCCGACCAGAACGGCTCTGTCGACGGAAGCAGGTGCGTGCGACTGAAACCCTGGACGTAGCTTGGATGTAGCGGCTGGCGATCGTCCGGCGTGCTCGCGGTGCCGTGCCGATCGGTCTGTTGGTCTCGTGATCATGCTGATTCCGGTCAGGATCGCTGTTTTTATCGCAGCCGCCCTGGCGGCCCTGGTTGCAACCTCCGGACCCGACTACGAAAAGGGTGAGTTCAGTTGGAAACATATTTCAACTCCCTCTACGAGTATGAAGCTCTGTCGTCCTTAGAATTACAAAGGCAGAGGCCAGACCTGCCGATGCAATTCAAGCACTACACTGTTTCGAGTACGACTACCCCCGAATTCTTACGGAAGTATGTACACCCAGATTTCTCTTGCCTTGCCACTATTTTCTCTTGTGGCAGTGCGTCCACTGGATTGCAGTTCGATATGGCACGGCACGGGAATGGTGAAATGATGGAAGTCTAATCGGGGTTCATTAGTTTGGTTAGTTCCTAGCATTGAACATGCCTACCGTCGATGGTTGGACTCTAACAGTATATGAGACTATCGTAAATTAAACGTAGTTTCGTAAACTGGCTCTGGTTGTTTGATCTGAAGGGGGCAATGGTGGACATCTCGATCGTGTCTCACTGCCAAATGTATAAACCCACTTAGTATCCAAATCGTCACGGTCATATACTGTCCGCAATAACAATATTATTTGTTGCCGAAATGCTTTCGTTATCTAGTGAGCTAAACGGTATGTACACAAGAGTGTCTCTATAGTGAAATGTACTGAACTGCAGCTACTAGTGTTTTTATAAAGCCTAGGGAGTTTACACGGCTTGACTAAGCTATTCGGCGTATCTGATTGCATTTAAAAACGCCAGTACTTTCGCCTCTGATTTTGCGCAGATAGTAAACACGACACCATATGCTAACCTTGTACCTGTCATATTTGTGCTATGTGACTGGAGCTGCACTGGACCAAACCGAAAAAAACACATAAAATCGCAACATCGAGTCACCGATGTTAATCTTAAAGCACAGCCTGACGCGTGATGTCTTGCGTATAGCCTATTGTATTTATTGCCACTGTATCGTCTGTTGTCACTTACGCTCTTTCATCTTTTGCTGGACAGTTGTCAAAAGGTGATAGAGCCCGCTTTGATAGTTTGTTTAAGATCTGGATCTGGATAGTAATCACCAATCTCCATTGGATATCACGGTGATGAGGAGGGTATGCTATTGACATAGTGACGTCGTCGAGGCAGTTAACTGGCTTCTAAACGGAAAGCTTTTAGGCGAGGATTTGTTGCAAAACTTTCAGCATTGACAAATTAAATATTGGCTGGAGATAAAAAAATATTTCGCCAAATGTCTAATATGTCTACATCCTCTCCTCCATAAACACAGAAATAGAAAAATAAGCAATTTCTCTCAGGAACCGCGGACATAACTGTATATTACCACACAAAACAGTTTTCTAAACCGATGTCTTTTCATACAGTTAGTCAGTATTTTATGTTGTCATATGACGTGTTTTTTATATTTTAACTTTCGCTGTTTATGCGTTTAAATGTGTTTGCATGTGTTTATCTGGTTATGTTATGCGTGCGATTGACATGCACTTAATAAAAGGCAACTTACTTACTTACTTACTAATTAAAACCAGAATCAACGTGATTCTGTTAACTTGGGCGCGTTCTGTCGGAGGTATACGGCGCGCTATATCGAGTGCCCTGTACTCTGATGAATTTGATGACCGTTTTAAATCTTTTGACCGTAATGTCGTTCACTGGCTCCGCCACGTCTGGCAGCTTACTGTTTTCCCGCCGTTCGGTTGTCTGCCTGTTAGCGGGTAACTCAAAAATTTATGAATAGATTTTCGTGAGACTTTGGGAATAAGTAGGTTATAGACCAGAAAATAGTTAATTAAGTTTGGAAGGCCTGATCGCCGGTAACGACACCCTGTCGGAGGTGTGCGCCGTAGCGAGTGCTTTCTACTTTGGCGAATTTGATTCCCGTTTTCGTTACAAATTTACTGCACAACGGTAGCATGCAGTTAGAAAGCAGTAGGCTATTGAACGGGCCATTGAAAAGCATTGGGGGTCCCTGCTGCGGTTTACGCAGCAAAGGGATCATTCAGTCTTCAATAACGGTACGACGTGCGATGCGGCCTTTCGCCAACATTTTCTGACCACTTGCTTCTCGTGCGGTAGACTAAGCTCGCTAACCGTCAAATCAGTTTCGGAGCGCGCACGGTAAACATTAGCATATCGCATCTTATCGTATGTCATCGTACGTGTTTATAATTATCAGATATCGATGGCTCGGGTGTTGAGTGCAGCTTGACTGGTATTCGGCGGCGGCCATACTGCTGGTGACGTCACGCCTGACGTATATATGACGTAAAGTGTGACCGATAGAGCGGTAAGTTGGACGGCGACTACGCGGTGGGCTCGCGCGACCCGATGAATCGGCGATGATGGATGGCGATTCTGCGTTAAACTTACACGGCTGAGCACGGTGCGCGCCGTGCGTTATCGCAATTCGTCGCACGTAACTCGCGCACCATTTGCAACGTGCTCACGCCGAATCAACTAGTGCCGCGCCCCAGGCGTGCATGGTCGCTGCCGGCGGCCAGAGATAACCGGAGTCCAGACTGATCGAACGAGTTTTAAGCGCGTGAATAATGTGCAAGGTGAAAAGTCTGACAAAAACCGCACTCAAGGACATGATTTTTACCGACACTGGTGGTCCGGGTGATGCGGTCGGTCTATAGTGTGCGTGTTCGCACGATACCTGTCGAATAAAATAATCTTTGGCATAGTGCCTCATAACATCTTGACCATATCTGGGTCGAGTTTGTAGGTCAAAGGAACATTTTCGGGTGAAAAGTAAAGAGTGAAACGGGGATTTAACTAGGTCGAGCAACATGGAGAAAAACAGGCGTGAATTTGAAAGCAACACCAGCCACAAATAGGTCGGTGTGAGGGTTTTTCTGCTGTTCCGTTTAGTTGCTGATAACAGTGCGACTGTCGGAATGCGAATAAATGCTGTCTCGAAGAACGTTGAATGTTTTGATCTGAAAATAGCAACAAGCAGTACAGGCATTCCATTTAGCCGCAGCGTGCCGGCACATTAATTAATACACGAGATATTGAGGTATTGAGCGGAAAACAGACAGACAAACTGCGGTGAAAACCTACTCCCGCGACTGCCGTCGGCGTAGGTAGCAATCATTGAAACTGAACTGGATTGATTAGTAATCAGTTATAGCGTCGATGAATAAGCATCTAGCTCCACGGTTCCTCATCTTCTGGTAGCCTCACTCATTGACTGAGGTGTCAGACTCGGCCACCATGCGCGTATATCACCATCATCAGCAGCATTAGTATGTGAAAGGTCAACTGCAAGCAATTTTAAACATGTACTGAAGCGAGACAGAAAGACGTCAAGGCATTATTAGAACAAGAAGCAAGGGAAACTCGACGGTTTCCTACGAAGAACGGTTGATGGCACAGATCTTGCGAATGTACATGCATTATAAATGATCTGTTTATACAGAATAGGATGGCTATTTACGATCATGTACTTGCTTTATTGCATTTGGTGATCTCGCGATACGGCAGTAAATTGTACGAGTAACGAAGTTAGGGTATTGTCACCGGGCGACTATTTATTGCGGTCTATAATAACCGGGAGTCGAATTGTTTCGCCAGTTTACACAGGCTGCTATTAATTTGTCGAAAAGTCGAGAGTAACAATGCATTAACTAAATGTCTGTATTGTGTGGTATGCCGGTATGCCCACAATACAGTATCCGGCTAGAAGCGCTCGGCTATCTTTGCACAAGCTGTTTACTTTCTGCATTTGACGAGGTTCAGTGTCACTTAATTCAATAGTCGATTGTGATTGGCTATCTGTGACTGAGTGATGTCAGCGTTATCTGCCGTGTTGTTAATCCGCGTCGGACGTCGCAGAAAATTTGGGGAGGTTTCTTGTGCGGAGTGCACAGGCCAGGAGAATGACTTTGAATTTATTCCAACGTAAAATGGAAACTAGAAATCCCATAGCCTAGATGGTTATTTTAGTAATGAATTACCAGCGATCTGTGATCGTTGCAAAAAAGCGGCTTGAAGTCGAAAGACGTTAGAAATTTTATACATTTTTTTTGCGTTTTTATTCAGAAAAACAACCCCTTACGGTACAATTTTTAAGATTCTGTTCCGAAAGGTTTCATCGCAACACCGATCGACGTGTTGTCTTCAGATTTTGTGAAATTTGACGATGGGAAATGGGTGAAATCGTGCGTTGCTTGACCTGACAAAAAACTAGAGACGCCCTCTAGCGTATAGGTGAAACAAAAATGAGTAGTAATCGCTCCAGAAAACTCTGTACTGATCCCGCGAGGTTTAGCAATGGCGCCACGTAGCCAAACTGCTGATCGACGACAGGGTGTATATCTTTGCCCTTTTTAAATTTCGGAGTTACGGACCGAAGATTACCTAGTGTATACGCAATGTAGCCAGATAATCGCAGATAAACCTTTTGAAATCGGAATTGCGATATGCCACTCCACTTAAGAATGCCATTGCGACAAATAGGCCTATAGGTGCGTCGGCCGATTTCGCCCATTTTATTTCTATAATTGGTTACCATGGCAACGTTCCTTCAGCGATCTGAAAAGTTGGTCAAATCAGTAATCTACGATCAAATACCTACCATACGAGATAATTTGTCTGAAACGTTTATTTTAAAGAAAGAAACAACGGGGTGTACATCTTTGCCTATATTAAACTCCGGAGTTACTGGACCACAGTTCACCAAATTTACAAATGGCCAGATCATCACAGGTGAACTTCTTAAAATCAGAATGGCGATATTGCAATCCGTTTCTTCGGGGCAGACATCGCTAGGTAGGCTGTTCCACATTTTTGCTACAGGCATGGCATGACCTCCAGCAGTAGACCGACGGAAAGACGGAACGTCGAGCTGTTCAGTGGATTTAGACCTGTGCTTATGTCGGTGCTCTTTCCGACTCACTAAACGTGTGAATGAAACTATATTCAGCTACTTTGACTAATTTGTTTGTCCTCGGGTACAGGTCGACAAGTACAAGTACACTAAACAGAAGATTGGACACATATGTTTTAGTTTTACCATGCAGCTACATTAGTTCGCTCAGCTTCGCTGTCAGTTCTCATGACATTGTACACTCCAGCTTAAGGAACAGCACTACGCCTTGAACATAGAAAATTACTCTGATAACTAAATTACAAATTAGGGGGCAAATTGCAGGACATATAATATTTGCCGTTATATTACGAATTGAATCATTTCTATGGCCGGTTGTGAGTTATCTTGAACCTAAAATTAAACTAAGGGTGGCTGCAATATTTCTAGTTCTACAGTTAATACCGTGGCAGTCATCACCGCGTATAAACTGCATTTTGTTTTCGTCGACTGTATTTTTGTTGTTTTTTTTGCTTACGTCTTGTAGTTTGTAATAGTTTTTGTGTCGCTGAACCGCTGGCGAGATGTTGCCAGGACGGGCCGAGAGATATATTCGCAATATTTTTTTGAAAGTCGTATGCTTTAATTGTGTCGAAGTAAAATAAAGTCCGTTTGGTCTGGAATTATTGAATTGTATTGTATTCCACTTTCTTGTAATTGGTTGCAGTTTGCTAACAACTCATCAAAGAAGTACCTGATCTGGCCTGAAATAAGCAAAGACAACAATGTCGTGCTTCTGTGAGTCTGTGCAATGTGCAATCTAGAAACGTTTTACTGGCGCTGAAACAAAATAACCACGGCAAATGGCGTGTGGACGGCGCTGTCATTACTGGGTAGTTTTTACTGGGCCATAACGCGTAAAACACATGGCGAGCACACAGTGCGTGCAAAAGCAATCGGCGATGTACGGACTGCTAGTTTGACGCTTGCTGTATAATGTTCCGGGCGACGATTTATTGGGCCCACGTGTACACGTTACGCCAGTCCGTTTCCGGTGGTTGTATGTTTGCATCGCGAAGCATTTGTGTCACTCGGAAAATTGGGGGATACCTCGCTGGACTTCAAAGGCTCGGATCGGTCGTACGTACCAGGAAGCAAACGCCGCACAACCGCAGATGTATGGGCATGATAAGCCCGTAACATCACATTCGGGAGCAGTAGATTAATTTTATGTTACTAGTCACTCGATGAATTCTCGAACAGCAAGAATTTCATGGCTGACGTTAATAATTATTGAATTTTGAACAAAGCATGCACTTCTCGTAAATATAATGAACAGTCTCCAATTCCACGGACTATTATTTGGACCGGTTATTCTGAGCTGTATTTGTTTTTGTTTTTTATAATTTTTACTGTTTTTTTCTTTTCTTGTTCCGTGCGGTAGATTAAGTAAGCTACGCGTCAGTTTTTGGGCGCACGTTAATATACTCGTACACTGTGTCTAAAAACGACACTGCTTTGGTTCGCTTTGACGAACATAATAACGATTTTGACAATTTTGGCAGAAAGGTTGCTAAGAAAGTAAACAGTCACTTTCCCACCTCACCTTGACTGTCTGCTCTCCCAGTAACATTTCTGCCAAAAAAATATCAAAATCGGTTGATGTATGTCAAAGTTATTGCAAGCTAAAAGCAGTGTCGTTTTTTGAGACAGGGTATAAAATATCGTATCCTATTGTATAGGCTAAACATGACTGAGAAACACAATGAACGTTAGCCTAATCGTAATTAACTCACTTTACAATACTATCGTTATTATAAATTACCATTACCATTTTTATACTAAATAAAGTATTCGTCGAAATCCAAAATTGCCCATTGATAAGAATAATAATAATAATAATAATAACGTCGCTTGCTGTATAATGTTATATTCTGCAGAGGTCAAAATCACTGTCTCGAAACACTTATTATGTATGAGCCTAGAGTATTTTGATATCTATAGCTACTAAATCATACATAATTTCCCACCTCACCCTTGTTACGTTCTTACACTATCTGAAGAACACATTTACCACGAGAAGTTATAGGGGCAACTCTCTTTCTCTCACAATATGCGTGACTCTGACAATAGTGTGTTGTATGGGGAAAGGGGGAACTGAAAAGGTTACACTGAATATTCGAAGTTATGGCTTTGCACATGCATGCAGCCGTTCTGTCTCTTGTCAATGGCTTCATCGATGACGTTCTACGTAGGATTGGCCAGTAGTGTAGAAAGGACAGTTCTGCCGCACCACTCAACCGTGACGACCCTTGACAGGTCGTCACGGTTGAGTGGTGCGGCAGAACTGTCCTTTCTACACTACTTTGGCCGATGCATGTCTCAGTGACCCGCTGGTTCAAGTTCAAGCCACCATGTCTGACACTGGGCGTCCTGTACACGCATTCCATGCAGCATCCAGCCGTTCGTGATGAAGATCGACTCACAAATGCGATAGTCGACCGCTCATAATGACGGCCGTGCTCAGATGCGGACAGTTGAACCATGGAGTTCTAGATAATGTTGCTAGTATCTGAATGTCCATGGTTGAACGGCCACAACTCTGACACGACTATTACTTCGTCCCCGGCAGGGGTGTGAAATATTGCGATCAGCGTGTCTCTGTGTCTGTCTGTCCGTTTTTCCGCTTGCATATCTCAAAAACACGTACACATTTCCCCCAAATTTTCTTTATCATGTTACCTGTGGTCATGACTCGGTCCTCTTCTGACGGAAATGCGATACGTTATGAACTTACAGTTTTGGGGATGACGTCATCTTTTCACATAATGGAGCGAATGGGCCAGAATCAAACACGACACGTATGTTTCGTACAGTTCGCCAGGTGGCGACACCCGGGGCGAAATCTGCCGTTTCCGACTGCATCGTGTATTAAGTGCAGTCGTAGAAGTTGCTGTGAAGAAGGTTGGCGCTACCTAACGCCGCCAAGTGTGAACGCAGCTTAGTGCACGGATGACTTGATACGTATATAGTGCGAAGACGCCTTACGACGGCTGAGAATGGCAGATAGTCGAGAAAGAGTCAGCGTGTCAATGCATAACGGTGGACGCTCTAACGGATTTAGCGTTGCCGACGTCGTGCGATGTCGTGTGTCGGCAACGACGCGAAATTGCGTCGTTGGCCTATCGACTCGTCGCACTCGCACAAGACGAATGTCGGCATTAAACGTAATAGCAGTCGCCGGATTTGTTTGATCCAGCTGCCACCGCCCTACAGTCACTGTCCAGTAGAGGTTTTTTCCGGTATCCGACTATCACGCCACGCCGTCAACGGGACATCGGGGGGTCGTGGTGTTTTCCGGTAGTCGCGATACAATCTCCAGTCCCTACAGCGTCTTTGAGCAAGGAGCTCAGCTATCGCACATCGACCGCGCGACGCTCTGTTTGTTGAAAACTTGTCAACTTCTGCTGTGTGAGTGTTGCACAATTGCACGAGAAATTGCATTTGAAAAGGATTGCGTTATGACCTTAAAAGTGACTCAAGCAGTAGAAAATGATAGACCGTATACCACTAGTGATCTGTAACAACGTTTTCATCATTCACCATTTTTAGGTGTTAGTACTTTTACAGACACGACTGTCTGTGATCTTGTAACAGGGTTTTCCTGAGAGAAAAACGCGGTAAGAGAATGCAGCGGTGGAAAACGGAGGAGAACCTTTTATGGAAGCCAAATACGGTGTTAAAGCTTAACTGATCATGTTTAGTACAGACTTCTTTTTAAAAGTATAAAAGACATTTTACTGTCATTGTTTTTAAAAACACCTTATTGCAGGATGTCCACTATCACATTAACATAAAATTACTTCATGTTAATAACCGCAAAATCACAGTTAGACATAAACACTAAGCAATGTAAAAATGGCAGCAATCGGATGCTGATTTAAAAGTCTGTCATGTATAATTTGCACAAAGAATACCTGCACTAACTTACTTTTGTAAAATCTGCAAAATGTCGAGTAAAGAAACAAATACTCAGCATCACGTAGATGGTGTTGTTTTCATATTTTCACTGTCACAGGGGAATAAGTGAACACTGAGAAAGAGTGACAGTCATCTTGTCTAACCAGAAAGCTATTGGCTTTCCATATTTGGCGCAGTCTCCTCCCTTGTTTTTTCTACCCTCACGTTTTCCATTTCAACGTCCCCATCCGACTGTCAGGCCATGCCATCTCCCGGACACTGGTCCATCGACAATTCCTGGGAGGAGCCAAGGGGGATTTAAGCCCCCCCCCCCAATTTTTTCCCAACTCATTAACATTCTTCCATGGTTGCATAATGATGTGGTTTCTCGTCATCTCACCAGACCTATTTTCGGGCCATTAAATTTCGGTAAAATCATTTTCGGCCGGGGCTTCGTCCCGGACCCCACTGCGGGAGCTTACGACGCTCCCCAGACCCTCTAGTCGGCCGGGGAGAAGAACATCCTCTCCCTCGACGCCTTCGGCGTGTTCGCTCGGTGACTTCGCTACCTCGATCAGCAGCGCCGCAATAATTGGATGAAAATTACGGCCCTCTGGTCGTTGGTGTTGACTCATGGATCGGCCGTTTTCTGCTAGTAGTGATATGCTATCGAATTCAGCGTCCTTCGTCAAAGACGCGAGGCTTCCGACGCCGCAGAGCTGGAGTTATTGGCCCTCGATGTGTGCTCATTTTGGTAACTGTTTGTCCAGAAAACCTAGCACTTGGATATTTTGCGTATGGTGACACCGTTTTTTTGCACGTCGTGGAACGTTTGACGCTATAGGAAAATGAACCAGGAAGTTCCACGCGAGTTTAGAGTGATCTCTATAGCGGTGTCCGGGGCAACAGCATCGCCAGATACCAGAAGCTTCAAAACGATAATAAGAAAGTATTAATTTTCGTGACAAATCTGATAAAAGTATTCCAAGTTATGCTATACGAATGGTAAGTTACTTCGGCTGCGGGGTTGAGGACAAGGCTTTAAACCACGACCATAAACAAGATGCAGTCGGAGACGGCAGGCTTCGCTCCCGGTGCCGCCACCTAGCGAAGTGGATGAAACACGCATCATCTTGGACTCGGGCCTATTCCGTCCATTATATGGTGTATAACGTCTTCCACAAACCGGAAGTACATAACGTATCGCATTGCCGTCAGAGGAGGACAGAGTCACGGCCACACTAACATGTACATAAAATTTGGTGAAATTTGGACGTGTTTTTTAGATATGTGAAGGGACAGACAGATAGACAAACATACACAGACACGCTGATCACAATACTTCGCACCCCTACCGGGGGCGAAATAATTACTAACGTTGTTAATTAAGGGCCGTGTGTTAAGTCAATTCCAAGTAGTCCTATATAATAGCATCTATTATAATATAGGACTACTTGATTAAGCTCATGCTCAGTGGGTCTGCGCACGGCCCTTTAGACCAGCGGTAATCTAGAAGACAGTGATCTGCTCGACTACAGTAGTAGAAGTCACCAAATGGTCTGACGTCGAAAGACATCTCGTGGCAGCCGGAAGAATGGATCGCTCGTCCGCCACGCCGTAAAACAAATTCGCAAAGTTCAAAGGAGATCGGCAATTGGTCGGCGCCATTAACCACTGCGTGGACTATAAAAAGCAACGCAGCGTTATATGATAGCGTTCTTTTGATCGTGTTCATGCATCCGCGACATTTCGGCGTTACCCGATAACTTTGAAACTTCAATAGTTATTATTTGAATACTAGTAGTAGTGTTATATTTCGTGGGATTGAATGCCGCGCCCGCAATGTTCATCCGGTGCCAGTATTTTTGCGGTTTAAATGTCACATCGTGTCCGTCTCTTGTGTTTACAAAAACGTTACATTCTACTCTCTGCCCCGCCCGTTATTGTGTAACGCTATCCGTGCGTCTGGTGTTGATTCCTGCATACTAGTGATGGGCGACTAGCCAGAAGAAACGATTTGATTCGATTCGGCACAATTAGTTCGCAGTGTTTACTTCGCCTCCGGCAGGTGGGCGAAGTATCGCGATCAGCGTGTCTGTGTGTTTGTCCGCCAGTATATCTCAAAACCACGTGACCAAATTTCACCAAATTTTCTGTGAGTGCTACCTGTGGCCGTGGCTCGGTTTTCTTCTGACGACTGCGCAGTACGTTATGTACTTCCGGTTTTGTGGATGACGTCATGTTTTACATAATAGGGCTAATGGGCCAAAATCAAGCACGACATATTTTTCGTCCAATTCAATTCACCAGGTGGTGGCACCGGCGGCGAAGTCTGGCGTCTTCGTCTGCATCGTTTTGTAACCTGAACTGTGGTTGAGCTCTTTTCAACTGCGAAGCCATGAAGCCCGTCATGTGGCAATGGCTGTATTAATTCTATGCTATGTTGAGAGTTTTATGATTCTGTGTGCCTATTAATAAGAAACCGGACTGATACAGCAAGTTACGGACGGCTTCGAGGACATTAGTGTCGAAGCTAAGGCCAAGAATTTTGTTCTTGAGCTCTTGTCGAGGTCGAGACAGTCCTCAAGGACCCATAGCTGCCAAATTTCCATATTCGCCGATGGTCTGTAACCGCCTATTGTGCCGAATGGAAAATTGTCCATTTTATTGGGCGACTCGGATAGATTTTTCTCGCGATTACTGTTGTTGTTTTATTAACTGTGTTTTAACGCGTAGTCATATTATTACTGGCCCGCCTACACATAGTATAGGGGTCAGACTAGTAACGGTCGCTGACGTCCATCGTCGTCTGTCGTTTGTAACACTCGCATATGCAACGTAACTCACCAGGGGGCAGCACGCGGCGGGCCAGTAGTGTTACGTCTCGTTAGGGCGACACCTTGTTTCATTGTAATTAACTTCGCATCTGTCAGACGTTTACTAATGAAGAATCTACTACTACCACTACTACTACAGCGAGTGTATTATTATAGAAAGTCATTACTCTCAAAACAGAAGTTCGGACGTCACGGTTGATGACGGCAAAGCCAGCAGACAAGTCGAGACTGCCGTCTTCAGCGCGATGCGTCTGTCATCGTAGACTAATGCATCAGACGAGTGACATCGCTGATACAATTAGCGATGAATTAGCTTACCGAGACGTCAGCACCGACTACTGGTCTAATCTAAAACACATTCGCACAGCGGCCGAAGTTTTCGTTCGTGCTTGCGACAATCGTATATTGAGTACGAACCTGATACGCTATAATGGCACTGGAACGTCGTATGGTTAACCCTTTACTGCACGAATTATTAAAGCAATGCTGGAAAATGTTTTCTCATTATAATTAGGTAAAAGAAACACACACGTCCAATAATGACTTTATGCGTTACCACGCGGTAACACTGCATTGTCCAACAAGCTGTGATCATTAGGACCTATCGCACTTGCTCAGTAAATTACGATGCTTGAAGTGTAAAGGACGGTATTTAATGTAGCTGTAGATATTTATGCTTGTGTCGGAGAACTGTCTGATTGAACGATAAGAATGGAAACCCGTGTGAATGGATTATCGTCTGACCAAAAATCGAACTAAGAAGCCCTCACTCCAGGTCGCACAGATGACTTTATCAACATTTACCTCACGCGACCTTGACCTTCAAATTTGACCCAGATAGTTTCAAGTTGAATCAGAATACAGAATATCTGGGTCAAAGACCATTTCGCTCAAAAATTGTTGACCTTACACACACACACATCGGCCAGATTTTATACCTGGACCACTATGGTGTAAAGCAGACGAAACAAGCAGCACATTTTCTGTAGCGTCTTATAATGAGTGGGATACTCTGTCATACTCATCTCTATAGCGCTCAGGTATGACATTTGTTAACGGAGGAACCACACATTTTACCTGCCACCAACATGTTTATCCACGAATGGAATGAGCCATCCTGCCTTTACAATCACCCGTCCCACCGAGGGTAGGAGGCTGAGTTGGCAACTTGGCACTGCAGTGACGTCGGCAAAACGATGCCTGTGTAATAAAAATGTTGACGTTTGTCATTTAGAGTCTCGAAAACGTTGAAGTGATATAACGACAGCGTGAGAGGATAAAACTCGGAGTCGGACAGCAGCTAGTGGCGAAACAGCTAGGAAGACCAGATGTATGTCGGTAAGTCACGCATGAGAGTTGAAGTATGAGTCGACGCGATAGAACTGACGCGATCCACTGTGGCTCGTACGTACACGACGCTAGAGATGGGAACGTCTACTTGAATCGATTCCCATCGCAGAATCGAATTGATAGTTTTCGATCGGGCACAATTGTCGGTTACATACTATCGGCGAATATCGAAACTTCTCTTACCGTCTCAGTGCGGTTTCTTATTGCACATCGTTTTCGCAGTTTCGCGCGTATTTTTCGGACCTGAGCAAAATAACTAGGCATACAAAATCATACAAGCCCAAACCGCTGTGCAGAATTAATACAATCATTGTCAAATTATGAGCTTCACAACTGAAATGAGCCAAATCACAGTTCAGTTAAGAAACAATGAGAGTTGATTGTACCGAAACGAATCTTTTGTTATATTCTGCATGGTGAATCCCCAGTCAATGAACGATTCTAGGATTAGTCGTTAATCGTCGTCTTCGCGACGATCTGTAACCTCGTCACGGTCGCATGCGGATTACTCCGGCATCCGCGAATTGTAACCAACTTATCTTCAGACATTTATACACTACCAGCCGTCACGCCGCTCTGCGGCGGGATTGCCTGTACCCGCCCGCCCGTCCACGTAAGCCACGCGCGTGGCGTGACATCTTCACAATCCGATTATTATATATAGATACACCGTATGTCGCAAAATAGACCATAAGAACTGGATGTGTACTTACTGCGCCCAATGTTACGATAACTTTGAAATAAAAATAGAAACCGTTAAAATGCAAAAACGTGACAAAAATAACAAGAACTCATCAGGAGATGAGATAGCAAAAGTCAAATTTTTACGACGATATGGCACGTACGTACTTCAAAATACTAAAAAAGAGAACCTACTTCGTTTAACCAATTAGACGATAGCTAGCCAAGTACT
>Ga0209780_1001750_pt1 | contig 14732 bp, 13 predicted proteins | sample WorMetexBAHAMAS2_FD_187384 | JGI IMG/M metagenome (GOLD analysis project Ga0209780, IMG submission 187384) | Marine gutless worms symbiont microbial communities from Max Planck institute for Marine Microbiology, Germany - Inanidrilus exumae... | ecosystem: Host-associated > Annelida > Digestive... | reverse complement strand
ATCGTACGCCGACAGAGCGGTGGTCAGCGTTACCCCCCGAGAATTTTCAGCTACGTGACGCGGGCAACTCCCGGCAGCGGTGATGGTTCTGGCGCTTTGCGTTTACGTCTCGTATCGACAAAAATTATTTCCTTTGACTTGGCGCGGTTCAGTTGCAAGTTATTGCCTCGCGCCCACCGTTCAACACCATCGATTTCTACGGACCGCGTGTCAGAACAGCTGGCCGGGATGACGATGTAAGTGTCGTCTGCGTACTTGACTAGGTTATTCATGTCACAGGTTGCCTTGAGATCGCTGGCTGTGACAGCGTAAGACGCAGGCCCGACTGCTGATCCTTGTATGACGCTAGCATTGATTGGCTTAAGCATAGACTCGGCGCCGCCGTACGTTGTACTGTGCGTGTGTCCGCTGAAAGCCTGAAATAGTCCACAAACCGGTCCATTCGTACACGTTATCAGGGATGTCGAGTTGGTCCATCTTGTGCAGCATGGTGGATTGGCGAACCGTATTAAAGGCTTTACTAAAGTCAAGGGCAATGACAATGACATACCGGTTATTGGCTAACATAGATGTTATTGTGTGCAGGAATTGGATGATGGCGGCGGTAGTGGATCCAGTGGGTCGGAATGCGAATTGATCTTTGAATGTCAGGTTAGGTGGCGGAGTCTGAAAAGCTGGATATAGGAAATGTCGGACTACAGTGATTCCATCATGCGAGTCGAGATCGGCCATCATCGGGGTGACTGATATTGGACGGTAGGATGACGGCTTGCTTCCGTTGCGTCGGCACTGTAGATGTAGCGATCGACTGGTTAAACAAGTTCTGAAGTGGTTCACAGAAGACTGGCGCTCCGAGTTTTAAGTACCATGCTGGGAGACCTTCAGTACCGGCGGCTGTCGGCTTGAGCTTGTCAAGCAACGGATGGTTAAGGTACCAAAAATGTTGTAGAAACATTGCCGAAAATTTCAACTGGCTGTGTAGGGCGCACGAACGTTACAGACGGACAGACGACAGACAGACGGCGATAACATATAGCGAACCTGAACGTGAGTTTGACTTCACGTTCGCTAAAAACTGTGATTTCCATTGTCCCAATAGTAAAGCAAAGATGAATAGCGCCTCCGGCGCTATATCATCTTTGAGTAAACAAAGATGATATAGCGCCAGAGAGTAAAGTCTCTTGCGGTCGCCGGTAATATACTCTTGACTTATTGCAATGCAATGCAATGACGATTATGGGCACAGGCGGTAGCCTTTATGCCCACATCCTATTAACAATAATGTGCACAAAAACTTTCCAATTTATGTTATAACACTTCTACTTCCGGTTCCTGAAATTTCAGCCTGATAGTTATACATCAACATCACAGACTCATTGACTTACTTATTTATCCGGTATTTTACTTCCAAGTTCCAAGTTCCAAACCGGATGTTTTTTATTTGAGTTTGTTGCGTTTGAAAGGGTGTGTCGGGTTTTTAATGCTATGAAAACATGAAGTTATTGACGTTATATGGGAGCAAGCCGTTTCGAGTGATGCATGTTCTTATTGTTCAGCGGAATACGGCATCAGAAACTTCTAACTATGTGTATTGCGTGAACAGTGTAAGGTGGCTGGATTTGACTGTTGGAGATAGGATTGTAACTCACCCGGTCATCCTAAAACACGCGGACGACGCAGACAACGCGGACGACGGTAATTAAGCCACCGTTCACAAGGATCAAACGCTGAGCCGCCGCTACCGCGGCCGCCACAACCGCACCCGCTGATCACTTCTTTGCCACTCCCTCCTCCCTCCGCGATCACTTGCCTGATCGTCCGCGTGGTTGTGAGTGTTGCGTCACTGTAAAATTGAATTAAATATAATAAATAGTATTCGTTTTAGCGCGCACTGCGTTCGTAGACTAAGGAATTGTTTACAGCCTACTACACGTGTCTAATAAAACGTCCCACCTTTAAAGTCTCTGTAATTTTGTCAAATCTTAACCAATTTTCAAAATTTTTGCATTGCTAGAAAGCGTATGAAAAAGGTGTTCTCAGTCAGTCGCTTAACCTGACAATCGGCAGAACGACTGCGTCTACGCACCCCGTGACACAAGGAAGCACAGCATTGCTGCTGAGCACTTACTGCTCTGTCACCCAACGTTCAACAAGTCACTGATGGTCTCAGTGGCCGTGTCAAAGCTCGGCTGTTCTCCACTGTTTTTCGTTAAGCCAGGCGCAAAGGTCGATGGTCGTTGTTACTGGGATGTGCTACAGAAACAGTATATGCTGCCAGTTATGCACCGTATTGCTGGTACATGTTCCAGCAGGATAGCGCCCCAGCTCTTCATTCTCGCTACACTGTCCAGCTACTGCAGCAGGAGACTTGAGTTCATTGCACCCTACCTGTGGAAGCCATCCAGCCCAGATGTGAACCAGGTCGACTTCTGTGTCTGGTGTCTCATGCACGAACGAATTTGCAAAACTGCAGTGCGTGACACAGCTGACCTCAAGCAGCGCATTATTGAGACTTGGTCAGGTATTCCACAGACTGTCATCGACGAAACGGCTTTTTTCAGAGCCACCAAATGCTACCACACAACAACTGGTTCTCTTGAGAGCCACCCACATTTTATTGAAGAAAATAGCTATGCCTTTGCGTGCTGAGATATTTCAAACATTCTGTTAACAACTTAACACAAATAGATTTTTAAGACCGTATGATCAGAAGAAGGATCTTGCTTGCATGTGAGACAAAAACAGTCATTCTGTAATTTGCACACTGTTTAAGATCACCTTTCTTGGGAAGTTTGATGAACATGGAGAACGTCAATTCCTGTGGCCACTCACCAGTTTTCTAGATCACCACACATACTATGTGCATTTTGTCCAGTACTGTCTCTCTTCTTGCTTTGAACAGTTCTGCTGAGACTTGTGGATTTGCAGCTTGCTGTCTGATGGATGGCATGAGCCGAGCAACCTCTGAACGAAATGGTGGAGGCTCTTGTTCCCAATATTCCTGTTCAGTTCCTTTTTCTTCTTTATCATGGTACAAGTCTTCACAATACCCTTTCTACCTATCTTCAGTTTGTGCAGCTTCAGTCAAATTTTCGCCAGTCACTGACTGGATACATTGCATATGTGATTTGACTATTAGGAATAGAACTGTCTGGAATTTTCTTTTGAGTTTGCTGCTTCCAATTCCACGCACATGCCTTCCAGCTGCTTCTTTTATCCACGCTGAGCTTTTTCTGTACCTCAGCCTCAGTTCTTGATATTGATTCTCATCTTTGCCTTTTGCTTCCCTCTTTTCCCTGATTGCTGCTTTATCTCATCAGATATCCATTTCTTTTTCTTTTGCGACTCTTCCCTGAGTTCCTCAAGATTCAGAGGTGATATGCTGTACTGTCCTGGCGTACCTGTAAACAAAATTGATGGCTTCAGCCATTTTACACATGATTTACTGCCGTAACCAACAGCCAGTGACTTTGCTCGGCCTGCCTGATCTAAGTGCTGCATTTGAATTTGTTTACAATTACGTCCTGTTAAAGTGACTATGAAGCAGGTGTAATATCGCTGGACATGAATGGACAAGCACTCAGCTGAATGGCGTCACTCCTGCAAGACTGTACACATCAAGTTTTCTATAAGCGGTGTTTATCGGAAATTCTTCAGTTACTCTATGGTGTACTGAAAGGGTCTGTTTTAGGTCAACTCTTGTTCTTGTTGTACGTGTCTTATTTGGTATGCAAATTAATAGGCCTACGTGAAAACCAGATGCTCCAAAGCCTACGCAAAAATTTTCGGAATCCATAGGAACTTGCTACAGCTACTTATGGTTTCTGTCCACTATACATTTTGCATTCATCGTCCAGTTCAAACAGAAATAGTACATTAGTTCTTAGTTCTGTTTGATATAACTTTTTTTGTACTACTGGCTATTTTTGCATGCATGTATTCTGCAACTCGCTGTTTTCCACTTTAATTCTTTGCTTAGTTTTCAGCGACTGTGTCGTTTTTTACGGGATCACAGTGTATGATGTTGGATCAGTTGTTCAGTAATATTCGTTATTCCTCCACAAAAAAGCATTGCATAGTTTTGAGGCTTTACTTTGTAGTTGTAGTGACACTGACTTTGTGCTTTGTTGCAGGAAATATGACTATGAAAACTATTTGTCAACATTACTTCTTCCCAAAGTAAGCAGCCGGGCTGCAGCATTTGTACTGCGTGCATTCTACATTGAATTAGCTCAGGTAGACAAGAACTTGTTTCATGTCAATGCAGTTGCAGAAAGTAGTTTTTAGTATTGTAGCTTTGTGTTAACTTTAGGGATAATTTTTTGTCCCATCTAATTAACTGCTGAGGATTAACGACTAAGTAGTGCCTCAGTGTTTGAGTGGGAGTTGGAGAATGCTGTTACATAGAATTACTTTAATACTGCTGAAGTCGATTTTATTTTTCTCTAATTCTAATGCTACTCTTATCTGAGATGTCTTCAACACTGTGCATGTTGTAAGTTAGATTCTTTTCGTTGTCATTGTTGTAGTCTTTATTGTTGTTATTATTAGTATATATTGTCTTATGGACCTGCTAAAATTGAAGGAATTATAACAATAAAAGTGTTATATAGTGCATGCACATTTTTATTGAAGATGATTTAGTAACTTGCATTGAAACATGGTTGTAGATTATTTAAATTTCTCAGACTGTTTATTGCTATCAGCATATATCAGCGTGAATTTCTACTTGTTTTCTGGTCTCCATAAACGTTTTATTAAATATGTTTCTTTCATTGCCTTTGTTTTTGATTTCTTTCTGTAAGTTGTATGGTAAATTGTTGAGCACTCTTTTGTTGTGTCACATGTGGCGTTGAATGCATTCCAGTTGTACTGAAAGGATAGTAGTGTAGGAAGTAAATATTTAATAAGGTTAATTTTGTGTACTTATACAACATTCAGTACATCACAGTAACAACAGAGGTCAGCAGATAACATGGATACTCATAATGTCATGTGTTATGGTTTTTCTTTTAGGTTAGAGATCATGTTTCTGACTCCAAAATAGGATTAATGAGAATTCAGTATTGGAAAGATTCATTGGACAGGATCTATGAGGCAAGTGTTGCATGACTGATCTGATGATTAATTTAATCACATGAAGTTGCCAGTAAATAAGATATCTCGTAGATGCACTTACAGACAACACTTTGCACCAAGTAAGCCTGGACTGTGCAGAACTGATTGAATTATATTTTGCAATGAATGGTTGGGGTCATGATTTTGGTTATTTTAAGTTAACACTTACTAGATGTTAAAGTTTGCTACATTTTCAGTATTTTCTCCATCACTTTTTATTAGTGATGGCACGATACATCATATGGAATATCGCGATATTGAAGACGTATCGCATCATATCCATATCATGATGCTTTCTTCTCAAACGAATCGATATTCCATTCCACAGTACCTTAATAACGAGCGTCGTCGGCAATGGTCGCGCTCAGCACTGAGCATCAGCAACAAAGAGGGGAACAACGAGTGGGAAGTAATTAGTCATCATCATCATCAAAATGCAGGATGTCATATTCCAAGGCCAGCTGATGCTTCCACAGACCACACAGACGTGCAAAGTGCCAATAATTGCTTAGTATATGGGGGTTGATGTTTGTTTAAGCAAGCATCCTCTCTTATCCACCTTGAAGACTGTCACCGGCTCACTTATGCATACGAATTACATCAAATGAAGTCAGTGGTGTGGCTGCCCGGCGCTGGATGGACTGCCAGGCATTTGTTGTGGGTACCAAAGTAGCGTTGTCGTCCAGCCAGTGTGCGGTCACACCCATACATGAGCAGTGGCTGGACGCCGTCCACGTGTCCGTTGTGATGCCGTATGTGGAGGCCTGCTAGTGTGTGAAGTCTTATGTAGCATTCTCACTGCCGCCGACGTTACGCCACGTCATGGCCGTAACCTGACTGTAGCACGCCCGCAATCGAATGTTTGTGAACGCAGGGGACTGTCTAGAAATCTAGCATTGAAGGCGTGCTACGGCTGTCGACGGCTTTAACGTGCACGTTACGTCTGTAGCATGGTGTGCGTTTACGTCTGTAACACGCACATTACAGCCACATTGAGAATGCTAAGTGGGCTTATGACTGACACGTGCGAACGTCAGGTGGCGGCGTGTGAAATCTGGGGATAGTCTCAAAAAATCTAGCATTGCTAGATTTCAGTACAGCGTTCTTGCTGACACAGTTAACCGCGACTGACCGTGGTTGATGACGTTCAAACATCGTCAATGATGTTCGAACGCCTTCGACCGCGTCAGTTAGAATGCTACTGAAATCTAGCACTGATAGATTTCTGAGGAAGTTTGATGCTCACGTATACATTTGTTACTCTGCCATATAATACTACCATATTATACTATTGTAATTAACAATTGTACATGTAAGATTTTTTAGTAAGTTTGTTTGATACATGTTCTCAGGCATTATGAACCAAAAGTTAACATCATGCATGTGCTGATTTCTGTTAGTAATTATAATGCAGCTCAAATGATGTGATATTGTCAACATAATCACCCTGACAGTGTTTGTGACAGTCAGTTTAGGGGGTTTGTAGTGCTGACACCCTCAGTTTTGCACTGTCCATTGGCTTGGCACTACTGTGCTACATTGTGATGTATAAAATAATTTGATAATGTTTGTATTTGTGCAGAGTAGCGAAAATTAGATGCTTTCTTTTGTTGATGTGGTTGTTGTTGTTGTTGTTGTTGTTGCTGTAGAACCAAGCACCGCATTCGCCTGTAGCCCTGGAACTACAAAAGGTGAGGCAGAATTGTGCTGTTTTGTTTATACACAGTGTACTGTGAAATTTGTGGTACTCTGGCATACCTGCAGAGAAAGTAAAGAGGCAAATGTATTGATAAGAGGCAAATGTATTGATAAAACTGGTTCAGGAAGATTCAATGCAGCTAGAGATGAAACTGAGTTGAGCCTTAGTTAGTAAATGTATGACTCTGTAATGCTGTCAGTGTTGAATTGGCAATGCAGTGATGGACACAAGTAAAACTTCTTTAATGTCTCAGATTGATGTTACTGATGTGACCATTTTCTTAATTTACCACCAGTTTCTGATCATGTTTGTGAGCACTTGGTAACTTATTGCTAGGAAATGTGTAGTTGTCTCTAGCAAGCACTATTCATTTCCGGTAGGTGTTTCTACACATGTTTAGATGTTTTGTCCGTACTTACTAATCATGAAGTTAATTAAGATTGTGTAAAGGTTTGTTTTTGTTAAAAGGTAGTTCATACACATCGGCTCACCAAGCGTTGGCTGCAAAGAATTGTTGATGCTCGGGTTCGTGATTGTGTGATTGTGATCTTTGACGTTTCCTGTAAATAACAACACTTCTGGATATCAGTATTTTAGTTATGTTCATGTAGTAGTGAATGCCAAAATAATTTCACCAGTTACAGTTATTGTGCATAACACAACAACTTAAGGCATAGACTTATCATTTTTTTCATAACATTTTTCAGTTTGTTGGAAGAATTCGGACTACTGTTTCTTTTTTTGTAAAGTGCAGATGTTGTATCAGCGTGAATTTCAACTTTTTAAATTTTTTTATCTCCTTAAACGTTTTATTTTTAAAATATAGTATTGCCTTATCATTGTGATTTCTTTCTGTTGAGTTGTAGGGTAAGTCAGCTGCCCCACTGAGCAGTTTCATGGTGTATCATGAGTTGCTGTTTTTGTATGCTGCAGTACGACCGGATGTCAAATGATGTACAGTTTCAGTCGCTTTCAGAAGTGTATAATTTTGCAGAGTCAACAAATTCATCTCTGAATTATTTGATTCTTGAAGCTTTAGGTAAGATGATGGAATGATGGTACTAAGAATAACAAACAACTTTCTAATTTGTCTTTGTAATATAAATCACGGAGTTAAATGTCTTATTGTCTGTTATTACATTTTATTGAGACACTCCAACCTGTGTTTAGTTGAAATACCTCTTTACTACAATAAACTAGTTAATTAATTTATTAATAATACTTTAATTGATTAATTAATAGTCGTGAATAGACTCTTAAACCACATGTTGATTTTGGTTGTATTCTGATATTCTGACGTAAAAGTTGACTTCATTGACTTTCAAGTAGTTGAGGTTTGTAGTAATAACACTTTATTGAGGCGTCAGTGACTGATCACTATGTTTATTATTGTAACTAGTTAGAACAATCACTGATTCTTCTGTGTGTCATTACTTCGTTCACCAATCTGCACTGTGTGTTTCTGCTGCAAGTAAAGAAGGTAAGGATAGTCTCGTTGTCACAAGGACTTTGGGTGCCAGCACTGATGCCAAGACCATCCAGACCGACATCCTGTACACATGTGTGCTGTATCTGGTGGCGACTGCTGTTACCTTCCCAGCCTTTGATCTTACTGGCCTTTTGGTGACAGAGGCACAAGATGTGAAGAACTTGCACAGAGTGGTTACATGGCTAAACCCCAGAGTGGGAGTTAAGTTAAACCTGTGATCAACCTCTTGATGACAAGTCTGCCACCCAACCCATCGCACCCGCACAGCACCTGTCTGCTGTAACTCACCTGAAACAGCTGCTGCTATCTTTCGTTCACCTTGACTGAAGTGTGCATCTGCTGCAGTGTTGTCTTGACTGTGACCGTCACAGTGATGAATGTGAGTGATGCTTGTGATGTAGACGTGCGGAACGTTCATGCTGACCATGCTGCTAGTCACGTCGGCAAAGCTCAAGGCTTTGTTACGCTCATCCGAGCCATTCACTATCATGCATATAGAAATAACGTCTATTTACCACGTGATATCATGATAAAGGTAAGCGTTCACAAACTGCATTATATGATTTGTTTGCATACAGTGATTGCTTATAAGCACTGATTGGTGGTTTACAGATGTCAGAAGTGAAATATGGTAAAATTGAAATAATGTGTTGATATCTGCTAAGTTGAATACTGTTAATTTAGTCGTTTGTTTATTATTGACGCACATGTTATTACCCACGCCAGCATAGCCGCCAGCATGGGTAGGGCATTCAGTCGCGTCTGTTTGTCTGTCTGTTTGTTTGTCTGTTGTCCGTGCTCTAACAGGAAAATGGCTTGAGCTGTCAACACCAAACTTGGAACACGTATACTCTATAGCAGTCGCTCGGCATGCACGGAGCCAATGGTCAAAGGTCAAGGTCACACGGTTATGAAAATTAACAAAAACGTCACTTTTGCTATGTCTGTCTGTATGTCCGCACTCTAAAAGGAAAACGGCTTGAGCTATGAAGTTATGAACACTAAACTTGGTACACATGTACTCTGTAGCAGTCGCTCGTCATGAATTGACCCAGAGGTCAAAAGGTCAAAGGTCAAGGTCACACAGTACAAAAACTGTCACGGCACACGATTGCTAGTGATAGTAGCGGCTATTCTGTAACCCTGTGCTGTGCTACCTGCAGCCATTTCCGTCGTAGGGTCTGCATGTCGATATGACTGCCTATGTTTTCTAGTTTAGTCTAGCACTACATGGCCATTCTTTTGTGGGCAATTAGTACAGATTTCACTGGAGTTTTTTCACCATTTTAGAGTTATGGCAATTTTGAGATATTCTTATTTATACATGTTTGTCAGTGAAAGCTTTTATTCCATATTTTTCACTGCACTTTGACAAATTTTTATTCCGCAGTTTCTAATAAGATATTGTTTGGACAACGTACGTATTTCAAAAAGAAATACTTACTGTCTCATGTTATTATTAGGGCACATCACAGCAATAGCTAGTGATTGCGGCCTGTTGCTACACACGGAGTAGCGTGGTCAATCAGTCTGTTGGTCACATTCGTGGGCTCTGCAAAAAATGGCTAAACCAGTTGAGATGCCATTTAGGGGGCTGTCGTGGTTGGGCCCACGGAACCATATATTAGATTGGGGCCCCGATCCCCCCAGGGGAAGGGTCATTTGTGGGCGTTGTACACCCCACTAAAAAGCATTGGTAGCCTTTGCAGCAGTGTACACAAAAATGGCTGAACAGATTGAGATGCTGTTCGGGGTGCTGACTCATGTGGACCCAATGAAGCATGTGTTAGATGGGATCAAGGTCGGATGAATCCATTCACTGCTGCGAGGGGTGATAATACTGTCATGCAGTATTACGTCAATATTCTTTGACCATTTGTTATATTTTTGTCAGTCAAATACCTAGTTGTGTATATAAATAGTTTGATTGGATTTATGCATTTGATGTTATTTTTTTACTTTTTTTATATTGTCTTTACTTTGTGTAGGATTTTATAATAATAATTGTCACCATATAAGACGTTTTCATGTTGTAATGCTTAGAGATTTTGAATACTGAAAATGTTGATGTATGACATCAGCATTGTGTATCACAAGAAGAAGTGATTCGACAGTGCCGAGAGCAAAAGTTGAAAGATTTGATATATGAATTGGCATCAGTTGCACACAACCATCTCATTAAAGTGAGACCTTTGTCTCGTCATATTTTAGTTGTTATCCATGCTGGCTGTATAGCCACCGGCGTGGGGTAGGCGTTCGATTGCATCTGTTCGTTTGTCCGCACTCTAAAAGGAAAATGACTTGAGCTATCAGCACCAAAGTCGGTATACATATAGAGTGCATGGCAGGACCTTGGTATGCATCGACTCTAAGGTCAAAAGGTCCAGTCCGAACCCTCAGGTTAGGGTTCTAACCATTGCGATGAGGATGGGCCGGGATGTGACCCGGCATGGGTCTGCATGTCGATACGACTGCACATTTCTGTAGTTGTATACAGACAAATTTGTTCGTTAAAAGTGAAAAATAAAATGTCTGCCTTGCCGACTGAAATTTCATTGTGTGATTTTGTTGGAGCTGTGAGTGCATGCTGTCTACATGCATGTAAGTGATTGACACATACTGTTGATCATGTGATGGATCATGGATGCGGGCATTGGCAGTAGCAGCAGCTACTGCTTGTTGTTGTGTCGTATACCTGTGCACTTGCAGCTGTTTGTTTATCACTGTAGTGCTACTGGCTACCTGTGGCCCTTGGCATATGTAGCCGATCTGAAATGACGAGAAGTCCATGGCCACAATCAGCCAAATGCATTGGAGGTGGATAGGCAGAACATAGGCAGTGCATGCGCTTGAATACTTAGATGCGTATTCTATTAAACAGAAAGATTTTAAATTGCATTCTGATATTGATAATGATGATGATATCTAGTAATAACTTAAGTAATGCATTTTGTAAAGAACCTGCAGATGCATTGAGTGGGATAGTAGGAGGACAAAGTTTTGGGGATGGTATTTAGAAGTGATATTCCAAGCACAGGCGGTGACACAGAGGTAAAGATGGTACAGCAAAAGCCTGCGTCTTACTGACCATTGTCGTCATAATGCAGACGTGCTATTGCATTGTATATTAATAGTACACAGGCTGCAGTAAATCAGCTGTAACTGCAGCTTTTCATGCAAGTAAGTAAAATGCAGAAGCCAGTAACGATTCATGAAAAGATTCATTTTGACTTTCCTTTACAGTCATTTAGAGCGACAAGAAATCACTGACATCATGTATTCCAACAACATCAAATAACAGCTTTGCCATACCACTTATAAGAGTGGTACGCCAGTTGCCATGCCATTCATGCCTGTGGCACTGCCAGTGATTCCAAGTGGACGGGCCAGCATAAGCAAATGCCTGTCCTCCATATGTAGCCAGTGAGACACGAGGGAAGTCCAGATGACCATGATTGGCTGAGCACAAGTGTTGGTGGCCAGGAATTCGGAATGGGTTGTCAGAGTGTACATCTAATAATCCCACTGTCAACGTCGGTGAATTTGATTGGACTTACGGCGGGTCACGTGGCGCTCAACAGCGGCGTGGCGACATAACGGTGGAGTGAGGGGATAAGGAGGGGTGGCGGTAGGGTACAACTTACAAGCAGAGCGCCGTGACGGCTTGAGTAGATAATGCAGGTACCTGAACACCTGGACACGGATTGTGAACCACCCTGTCAATGACATACATCTGGTGAAGCGTCGGTTTATAAATGTATCCAGTTGGATATTTTGTAGAGGCAGATGCCTTAATCAGTTATGCAGCATGATATCTCTCATAGTTCTGAAGCCCACCAATGAATCTGTTGAAGATGCATTTCTGTTATTAGTATTACTATTCTGTTTTCAGGCAAGCTCATTTGCAAAAGACATACCGGCGACTGCAAAGATTGCACTATTGCCAGCAGTGAGTATAGCTGTGTTTATATATACATTGAGAATGTGCATGTGCAGGATATCTGGGAGTTGTGGTAATAATGACACATTATTGCTACCGATAACTTCAGCTTTTCTTGCTCGATGGTAAAGGTCTTTAGTGGGGAACCTAGAAAGTCCAGGATGTCTGCAGCTTGATTTTATGCTTCTTACTGCCCATTAGGGAGTTATACTCGTTAAAGAATTCTTTTTTAGTTTCAGTTTTAAATATAGTTCAATAACTCTTTTATTTTTATCGCGTTTACGCATTTTAATTTTAGTTCACCTTCGATATGGAAATTCATTTCAATTTTGTCACAAATCTCACAAACACGACAGAAATCAATGCCTTTCAGAAGACCTACTTGAGCACTGATTCTCAAAGAAGTTATCATCTGTAGTGATCTAAATGTAGAACTGCATCAGTCGAAGTGTGTCAGCCACAACTGAACTACTGAGAAAAATGTGTGACACAGGCTTGTTAAGATGACTGACAGGTGACGTCTTCAGCAAGTCTACCAATCTTAGCAGTACCAAAGATTCCTCAATTCACCAGCAAGTCCAGTGCAAACATATTTAATGTTTTTCAGACTGGACTTTGCGAATACACTTGTCCAGCTGAAAAGACAGATACAACCAGATGTCAACTGGACTGACTTGAGTAGTGGATTTTGCAAGGAATTAAAATTTCTGTAATGGTAGTGCAGTGAAGGTGACATTTGCACCACAAGGCTATGAAAAATACTAAAGAAACTTGTAATGTTCATGTTTACTGAAACTGATGAATATCCAGTCAGTTCACGTTTTATTTAACTTTATGTGTAGTTCATTTTATTGCATTTCAGTTTTAGTCATTATTTAGTTCAAGTTTTCGTTTTTTCAGCTTTTAAACTTTAGTATTTGTTTAGTTGTAGTTCTGTAGTTCTTTTGTGTTAGTGTTACTGAACGAAATGCAGTCATTTTAGTTCTCATTTTAGTTTTAGTTACTAAAAACTCACTGGCCTAGTAATTCACCAGCCTGTCTTTGGTGTGATTTATATTGTTGTATAAGGCAGTGACTTTTGTGAGTTTCAAAACTCTGCTTCTGTTATCCTGTTATCATAATTTATTGAAGACTAGTTACAAAACTGATGACAACATCTGTTGTGTTATCAGGTTGCGTCGAGAGCATATCTGAAAGCACTGCAGAGGGTCCATTTCGATGCTTTTGACTCGCATCTGCTGCATCGCAACAACTGGCTGCCTCTGATACTGTGGATAAACAAGCTCCGAGGAAGATTTTAGCAGTGTCATTAAAATACAATACTGAATGAGTTTGTGTGATCTCCAAACTGTACATCCTCACATATTACAGTTTGCTTAGTGGTAGCATTTTGTTTATAGTGCATTAGACTGATTAGAGGTTTATTAGCCCCATTTGAAGTGTTCAACACAATTGTGTCATGTAAGTTGACATTTTTTGTACTTGCATCCATCGCTGTCCTATTTCCATATTATAGCCACAAAAACTACTTCATTATAACATAGATATGTCATTGCTAAACTGTGGTCAGAAAATGTAGACAGACAGCAGCATAGTTAGTTTGTAGATTAGTGATGAACAGCTGAACAGTATAAGCTGTTGAAGCTGAGAGAGATCCATTGAACTTCCTGTTAATCGGTATACATCGTCGTGTTTTATTATCAGAAATAAATGTTTGTAGATATAACACAAATGCCAGAATACACTATCTGCTATTAACATTCACTTAGCAGACAGCTTCCACTAGCAATCCATCTCATTTGCTCAAGTGACAAACAATGGGTCTTTGTCAGTTATAATACATTGTTTTTTCTGGCATAGAAAACAATAAATTCACGATAACAACACTGACAGACGAGACTTACACACAAAAAGAAAACCTGATAGTGATCTTATTTCAGTACTACGCCCTTTGGCTTGCTGTATAATTTTAACGTGCATGCAGCGATTTTGATACATTTTGGCAACGGCAGAGACACTATGGAGAAAGTAAGCATTCAAAACATTCTTTATTTTATCATCTCACGTAACTAATGCTTCTGTAGTACCTTGCAAAACAGGAAATCCAGAAGATGCGTTTTTTCCCTTAAATGCTGCTTTGCCAACAAACAGCACATTCAGATAAACATCCCATCACGACAGTATTGCTGGGATTTCTTACTATCCTACAAATGTTAGATGTCAGTCACGCCATGCATGACAATTTTGTCTTCCAGTAAGACACTGCACTAATGAATAATCGACGCAACACAATCCAGTTGTTGCGCTGTGATACTCTCAGCTTTTTAGCGGACGTGAACTCGCGTTTACGTTCGCTATATGCCGTCGCAGATCCGTCTGTCGTCTGTCTGTCTGTCGTCTGTCTGTGACGTTGGTGCACCCTACTCAGGCGGTTGAACTTTTCGGCAATTTTTTTTCACCATACGATAGCCCAGGGACTCTACTTC
>Ga0209780_1001749_pt1 | contig 14734 bp, 8 predicted proteins | sample WorMetexBAHAMAS2_FD_187384 | JGI IMG/M metagenome (GOLD analysis project Ga0209780, IMG submission 187384) | Marine gutless worms symbiont microbial communities from Max Planck institute for Marine Microbiology, Germany - Inanidrilus exumae... | ecosystem: Host-associated > Annelida > Digestive... | reverse complement strand
CCGTTAAGAACCTTTGTGCACGTCATTTTTCAATACGTGACTAGCTATTTCGCAGCAGATGCTCTAATTCGTACCGATTAAGTACCATTGTGCTCGCAGAATTACGTAGTTCCTTTGTGCACGCAACATTGAAGACTTCGTCGTTTAAGAGCTTTGTTGCACTGCTTATTGCTCAAAAACGGATTGGCCAATCACAAAACGGATAGAACCATCTTGTAGGGCTCGTCGAGACCTTTCTAGTGGTATAAAAATGTCCAAACCGGAAGTAGTTCGTTTTAGAACCTTTGTGCACGGAACCCTCGATACATACATACATACTATATTTAAGCCAATCAGAGTATAAGCTTACATAGTAAACTAATATAAGTACAGTAGAATTCACTCTGATGCTATGGCCGAACGAAGGGCACTTAAGCCGCTTGCACGTAGCCATATAAAAAATATACAAATAATTATACAGATCTAAATAGAAACCACAAAAATATACAAATCGAACATATCAAAGCACATGAAAGTCTAACTTTTACCAATTAAAAACTCACTCAAATTTACACGATTTAAAAGACGAACAAACAACGATAGACGATCAGCTGAAACTATATCTTCTGCCGTACCACTCGTTGAAGTGGTACGACAACTGCCGTGACCCTTCCGGTGTCGCCGCCGGTGATGGTAATGGCGTTAGTCGTATCAACGAAGTTAATCTACGTCCACTCAGTTTAGCAGTGAGATGGGAGACCGTTCGCGGTTACACCTTCTTGGTGTGTAACCAGCCACCCAGGCCAACTCAGCCTCCTACCCTCATCAATATGGGAAATGAGTACCGGCCAAAGGACAGTGACAGTGCTCTGTGGCTGGGAAGGAAACCGTAGGTCCGGCGTTGCACCGACCATGCGTTACAGACTCTGCGGTATATCGACCTTACATGCAGGGCTCAATGGCCTTAGAAAGGAAAATACCGCTATATGTACCCTTCCTTACGGCTGGTTTCATGGCATCGCGGTAGAACGTCGCTCTGTGGCCGTCAAACGTTCCCTGCCATGCGCTCGACCTGTAGCTGACGGGTGGCCACTTATGTGGGTAAATCGTCCGCTACCGGTCAGCCAACCAGGCCAACTCAGCCTTTCATCCCATCGTGGTCGATAAATGAGTATTAAGCTGTAATTGGATGTCTGCTACCTCAGTTAGGGGTGGCGCCATCTGGTAAACGCCGACGAAAGAAATGCAGGCATGGTGTAATTTGCAGGTAAAACTGTGTGATCCATGTCTGGGCACTTTGTAACTATATGCGTAGTATAAATTGCGCTATATAAATACTCTTCCTTTCCTTTCCTATATGCTCTTGTGGGAACATGACACTGGCATAAGTGCCATTTTCTACTGACTTCAAACTTGGTTTAGTTATAGTCCTGTCTGTACCTATGGTCCCCATTGTTGCTTCAATTCCCTTTATCTCTTCGTCAACCTCATTCTGGTACCAGTTCCTCCACTTCCGAGTTCCGACTCACCTATTCCTTCACCCAACACTTCTCTTCCTCTTCCGATTCACCACTCTGCTCATCCATAACCCCCTCTCTCTTTCACTTCCGGCTTAAAACCTATACCTTTTTCACAAATCCTACCCCGTAGTTTCACGTCTTCTCCCGGACTGCATTCACGGACTTTTGCCCGAACCGTTTCTTCTGAGCTACTCGGTTTGTGTTTTTAGTTTTTCCTTATTTTTTCGTTTCTGTGCCGTGCGCTAGATTAAGCTGGCCATATCGTCAGCTTTTGAGCGCACGTAAATATATCGTATCGTATCGTATCGTATCGTATCACTGACGCGTTCGACGGCGTGTGAACACGTCAGTGAGAACGTACTTTTAGTGTCAACAGCTGTGGACTGGTCCGCCTCACACAGACGATATTGCTGTTTGCTACTGATTTGCAGTCTTGACGTCTACCTCAGTCATTGGATTACAGGTTGACAGCGCATGGTCCTAAAACACTCAGCCGGTCCGCAGTCTGGAGCACGGAGACAAACAAGTTAGCCGGTCGGTTCAGCTAAACAGTCTAAACTGACGCCGAGTACAGCACAGCACGCGGCCAACGACATTACTCCGTTCCAGTGTTTTTGTTTATACCCGCACGACGCCTAGCGCGGCATATGCTATAGTCCTAGTCCTGTGTCTGTCTGTCTGTCTGTCAGACACAAATCGGAGTTTATGAAAACGGCTGAACAGTTATATGCTGTGGCGGTACTATATACGTGTGCCACACTCAAATCTGGCAAAACAAGCTTTATTGGCAGAAATTGTAGCATTGATGGCTCATGAATGGGCCTATATGCTATACAGTACGTAATGGCCGATTGCTCCCAAATCCGTACCAGAGGATGACTACGTAAACTAGGATCGGCATGCGTGTTACCATACTACGATCAGAACGTCATTAGGCCTAGTGCTTCAGAAATGGCGTAAGCAGGATTCAACATTATATGCAGAGGGGGATGCAAGAAGAGATTGAGACCTTTAGCAAAAAATATTTGACATTGTATGCACAATTTCAATATTTATTGACTTTAAATGAAGTACTTCTTACAGCATTGTCTGTTGATTTTCATGATAAAGGGCTCCATGCATAAAGTCAGAAGCAATAAGGCTTTTTTTAGTTTTTGACTTTCAAAGGAGAATGTCATGGACCATAAATATGCCGCTGTGCTTCAGCCCTAAGCATATGTCATCTGCAAATGACGCGACTTTATCACTTTCACTAACAAAGCTGCTCTATTTTAATGAGGTTTTGTTTAAATTGTTAAAACTCGATGCTTCTTATCACTGATACTGGCATTAGAATGTTTTAGTTCACGGGCCAGGCCACCTTAACTGCTGGCCACTCCAAGTCTCAATAACCCGTCTCCAGCAGATCCAGAACTCTCTTGCTCGTACTGTCGTTAAAGCTCCTAAGTCCTGTTATATCACTCGGCCCATCCTATGCTCGCTCCACTGGCTCAGAATTACTGAACACAGAATACAAGCTCCTTCGATTAGGCTACCTACAAAGTTCTCACAACTACCCAACCTTCATAACGTTATCTCTGTTCAACGTCCTTGCAGTACTCGCTCTTCATCCGTCGTTACTCTTGCTCGGCCAGCTTCATCATCCACTTTAAAATAACTGATCGCTCCTTTCGTTATGCTTCACCTTGTCTCTGGAATCAACTCACTTTATCTCTTCGTCAACCTCATTCTGGTACCAGTTCCTCCATTTCCGACTCACGTATTCCTTCATCTCATCTACTTCTTCATCTTTTGATTTCGATTCTTTTGCTCATCCATTACTCCCTCCCTTTCACTACCGGATTAAAACCTACCTGTTTCACAAATCCTACCACCGTAGTTCCACATCTTCTTCCCGGACTGCATTCACGGTCTTTTGCCCATACCGTTTCGTCTGAGCTACTCGGTTTTTGTTTTTAGTTTTCCTTATTGTTTTTCGTTTCTGTATTTGGCCAATGATGTCCAGCTTCTCGCTGACAGCGGACGGCGTCTCCTTCGATCAGCCAAATGTCTACAGAACATGCGTTGTTCCACGAACACAGAACAGTTTCGGCGACAGACTTTTCTGTTGCCGGACCCAGAATCTGGAATGATCTGCCACTGGAACTGCGACACGTGGACATCAGCTTTGGGCAGTTCAGAAACATGCTGAATCGTATGTCTTAGGTTTTAGTCAGCCACGGCGCATCGCGACTTTTTGATTATGCGCCTTAGAAGCTCTCTTACTTGCTTGCGCTAGACTAAGCTCGCCATCTCGTCAGCTTTTGAGCGACCGTAAATATACTGTATTGAATCGTATAGTTCAATGGGCCCAGATATGAGACCTGAACATTGCCCATGGAAACCATTGTCAAAAGTGGTAAGCCTAATGTTTCTGTTACGCGTTTTCGTAACCTGTGCCATTTACACTCCACACACAGGCATTAGCAGCAGTAAATATCAAAATATAGTTCTAACTCCATAAAACCTAATTAACGATAGGCCCTTATGTAGCTGTTGGAATATAAACAGCTGCTTTCAACTCTACAAACTGAAATCATTTCAGTGGTGTCATGTCCTTCCACGTAGTAGCAAAATTTCTTTATATATGCAGAAACACTTCGGCTTCGAGAAGACTGTCTGCAGACCCCCACTGGGGTAGTGGGGATCCGTCCCTGGAACCAGCTGAAGAACGTCCGTTCTTCAGACCCCTTGAAGTGCTCCACGGATATGTTTACCTATCACGGATCTTCGAATGCTAGAATAATCACTTGTCTCTTGGGGAATTATCAAAACCTGCGAAGCAGGTTTGGTATTGAGCGTCACCCGTATACTAATAGCCACATTGGCCAAATTATATGTGTGTGTAAGTTGTAACTATAGGCCTACTCCTCCCAAACCACTGAACGGATTTGCATAAAAATTATACCGGCAAATAGAGCGTCTGTCGCTGATTGCTACAGGCTACTTAGATTTGAAATATTTACCCCCACCATATTTAAAACCCCCAAAAACCCCCCAAAAGGGGCGTGAATAGGCATTTTCAAGCTAAACTAGCATAATATTGAAACTCACATATCTCGGCCGCGGTTCGAGCGATTTCTACGAAATTTGGCACACTGATGCACTTATCACAACCTGCCCTGGTATTGATATTGCTTTAGAGGGAGGATTCGATCAGGCGGGAAAGGCAGGTTTTGGTGTGCTGCATGCAAGTCAGTTAATCGGACATGCAGCACGTCTACTTTATTTTTGTTATTCTTACTATGTACACGTGACAGACGAATAACGTACACGCGACGTGGATGATTGTTCTTGAGCTGGTGGCCGAGCGAGGTACGGTACTCGTCGACGGATCGGCGACGTCGTTCCACGCATGGCACTCGCACCAGTAACCGTCACCGTGGTGATATTCCTCCACCGCTTCACGCAACACGTCGATACTTGCCTGACGCCAGCGTCACCGACAACAGCCGCATCAGCCTCACCACTACTAGTACACTCGCAACTAGATGAAGCAAGCACTCGCAAGAGTGCAAAGACCCACATCGGCACTGTTTTGTGCCTAGTGACATTGACCTTTGACCTTTTGATCCCAAAATAGATAAGTTTTCAGGACTCATGGTGGAACATTACTATGTCAAGCTTAGCAATTCTAGCTGCATCGGTTTTTGAGCTATCTTGCGAAAAAACAGACAGACACACAGACAAACGGAGGTAGAACCTACCCCCGCGACCGCAGTCGGCGTGTATAAATAGGCGCTTCTATTCTAGCCTCTAGGTCGAGGACGAGACCAAGATCGAAATCAAAATTTTGGTCTCGACACCGCGACGGCGCGACGGCGACCGCGACCAAAACTTTGTTCTCCAGACCAGTGTGGTCTCGAGACATTAACATAATCTGGAATTCAAAGTGGGCAAAAGCATGAAAACTCCATGTGTAATACTCCGTGGAATCACCATAAAACACGATGGGTCTCCGTGGAGTTTTCGTGATTATGCCCACTTGCCACGGAAATTCCATGCAGTATTTCACATGGAATCCCATGAAGTCTCTATGGAGTTTTAATGTTTTCGCCTACGTGGAATTTTTGTTCTGCAAAATGAACGAAGTACAACGCAAATACCGCCTTGAAGAACGAGTGTGCATTGTCTGTGAGACACGTGATTCGTTGAAGCTGCATTTCAATTGCCCACGTAAATCACGATGCACTTAGTTTACGTGGGCAAATGACACAAAATCAGTCTACATCAATTTATTGCTGATTCCATCCACAACGCAGTTAAAATGTGAAGGCAAATTCTCATCAGTATTATAAGGCAGATGTGCAGTTGTAAAAATCTGCAAATACTCTCCTCAATAACACGCCCTCACTTGGGGTCGTACCGACCACTTTAGTAATATTTTGCCTTTAGTGACCGCCATCTTTGACCCATGACCTTGACCGTCGAATTTTACCTAGAAAGTGCCAAGTTGAACTTTTCTGTTATTTAGTCGTCCTTGATCCGAGGGTTGGCCACACCATGGACGTACTTTCTCCATTTATATCTGTATCTGTCATTCTGTTTTCTGCAGTGATGCCCCGATAGTATGCCCCCTGTTCAACCTTCCACAGGGAGTCCTGTCCACGTATTGATGTTGTCCATCCAGGCCGTGCGTGGTCTTCCTCGCCTGCGTGCACTTGACATTGTTCCTTACATTATCTGTGACCATAGTATGCTAGCTTCCTTGCTTTGACAGTGTTTAACAGTTCCCTCTTTACTCCAGCTTTGTTAAGAACCCACTCATTTGTTTTCTTTGCTGTCCACGAAACCCGCAGAATCTTTCTCAGCCCTTTTATGTCAAAGGCATCAAGACAGGTTTCTTCATTCTCTCTGAGTGTCTAGCTTTCACAGCCGTACGTTGCTACAGGCCACATAGCGCCTTCAGTAGTCGTATCTTCGTTGAAATCGGTATGCTGTGACTTTTCCATATTTTCTGCAGTGATGCCCCGATCGCCTGCCCCATGTTTAACCTGGTAAGGAATTCCGTCGTATACTCACCGTATACTCACCGTCTTCTGTAATCAGGGACCCAAGGTACGGGAACCTATCTACCTGCTCCAGTTGTTCAAGTTGAACTAGCGTGCCAAACATCTAGGTCAAAGGTCATTTAGTTTAAAAGTTATTCTTCGGACATACACACACACACACACACGAAAACACCGGATCGGTAAGATGTGGTAGAGAATATTCAGTTGGGCTCGACCTGTATGTATCGGCGGTGAGTGGGCGCCGTTTCGACGCCGTCAGAAGTGTGGTGTTGCGCCGGCGGCACCCACTGTCTCACGCACTTGAAGTTGATCTGAACGGCGTCGACGGCGCGGCACGTAATCGTCGTCGGCTTGGCGCGAGTCACGTAGTAGAAGTCCTCTGGCTGGACGACGAACGTCGGCGTCCGATCCGCCTCTCGGCCTTCATCGTCATCGCCTTCCGACCGCGAACTCGCCGTCCCCAGCTGACTCACGTCTTCGCCTGCATCAGCAACATGTCGATACAATACGGTGTTCAGTAAAAGGATTCAGGTCGTTTTAGCTGTAAGTCGGTGACTTGAGCAAGCATTGTCGGATTTTTAGCCGACCGTGATTGTCTGCGTGTGACGCTGATGTATCATGGCTAAACGCCTGAACGTATCGCGTTGACTATAAAGTAAAGTAAACAGTGTATAGCAGTTTAGCATCAACTTAGCTCTTCACCGCTACGGGAAACTCACATGCCGTATGGAATCACACAATGTTACTAGCCACCCGACAGAGGTGAGAATCCCGCCTTTACTCCGAGCCAAAGCAGGTACTCGATTTAGCGACCCCGGAGGGATGCAAGGCTGAGTTGACCTATGTTATGTGAAAGCGGACTGGCTGGGAATTGAGCCCGCGACCTGTAAATCGCAAGTCCAACGCCATACCGCTGAGCCACCACGCATTGGTGTGAGAATTACCACTGACCTCATCGGGACGTGAGGTGTTGGGTGAGAAAGTTTTCGGCTTTCGATACGCTACGGTCGGACATTCCAGCAGTTGTGTACAAGATAGCAGTCGTAGCCTTCATGATTCATCACACCGCAACGGCAGCCTACCCAAGTCGTCACCAGACACGCAACTCCGTGCAAAACCTGCGATCATCGGTCACTCATCTGCTGTCTCCGCCATTCGCCAAAACTGACTTCGCCAAACGTGGACTTTACGTCATTCAGCACCTGTTTTGTGGAACTCAATCTCTAAGACAGATCTTGAAAGCTAATCATTTGCAATGTTCAAATCTAGACTGAGGACGTACTTATTTATCATTATTTAATATTTATTTATTTATTTATTATTTCGCTAGATACAACACAAAATAGACGAGCATAGAAACGTTTGATCTGGCCCATAATAACTGACTTGACTTTTCGACCTTTGCCTCTGAAATTGAGACCTTATAACTGTATAGAAATAGATGCATTATTATTATTGTTGTTGTTGTTGTAATTTTTGGTAGACGTTACTTAGAAATTGAGATATCAAAAGCTGATTTACTTTCTCACCTCACCTAACTAATGCTTCTACACTATCTGGCAAAACAGAAGACATGGAAGTCCCATCTTCATCATTTTTTATCGATAATATACAAAACACATGAAAAAAAACATCTGCATCCCCTCTGTAATGTATAGACGAATCCACCCAGTTGAGTCCGAGTTCAAGTTCGCAGATTTCTAGTCGGAATCCAGCCAAGAAACCAATGTTCACAACTCAAACGTTAATAAAATAACTGTGCATTAACACATGGCTGGCATTCCGTCTCTTCAAGCAAAGCGTTTTTTTCAAATATATCTGCCGACCCGATAGTTGTTTGTACCATCTTCCCCCACCACCTCAAGATCCAACCGTGGTCTCGTCTCCGGAAGCCTATACTGTATATCCAACGCCAGGCCTTAGCAAAAACAGATATTGTTTTATAGTCTTTTATTTTTTAAATTTTCAGCAGTCATGGCACATGAGTCTAATGTGCACGAACGTGCAGTTCTATTGTTGTATCACTATCTTCTGTCACTTTAGCGAGTCTTTTGCATTGTCTTTTGTTGTTTATTTGTGTGTTGTGAAACTTGAAATCAAGCTATTTTAGCGATGAAATAATAAACTTACTCATATGGGTTATGAGTTTTCATACGTTTATGGCACTCCGTTATTATTACAGACAAGACGACGTTAAAGTAACAGTTTGTTTATACTTCACAGTGTCAATGCAATAAAATAGGCCTAAGTCTTCACGACTATTTGCCCGCACCGTTTCTTCTGCATGAGCTACTCGGTTTTTGTTTTCAGTTTCCCCCCTTTTTCGTTTCCGTACCGTGCGCTAGATTAAGCTGGCCATCTCGTCAGCTATTCAGCGAACGTAAATATACTGTATCGTATCGTATCGTATTGTATAGAGTAAATACGTGGCATGACATTCGAAAAATCATCGGCTATCAGCATCATTGGCGTAGTCGGTGAGCTAGGACTACCGGACTCTGTAAATACGGTAATTTGGCGAACAGACAGACACACACGCGAAAATATATTACCCCCGCCAATCTGTAGCAAAAGTAATAATTTGTACTTTGTAATCGAGTAACCGGCGCCGACGGCTGTTCAACGTGCCGATGATTATGAACTGGTGTTGTACTGAAATTGTCATTTAACTACAGTAAACATCAAACGCAGTTCGCACGCGGCGGCTGTGTCGCCAATAAAAAGTACTCACCTCTGTGGTACACAATCGACGTGGTCGTGCCAGCCGCCACAACAGCATATCGACACGTCTGTTATACCGAAGGCAAAAAATAATGCTAAATTATTCCCTATTTGTATCAATGCTCTTATATACTTATTATGTACGCCAGCGGCAGTCGCATGGGTAGGGTTTTACGCCATCTGTCTGTCTGTCTGCTATTTTTCGCACGATATCTCAAAAACCGATGAAGCTAAGATCATCAAACAAGACACACAAAATGTTCCACGATAAGTTTTGGAAACCCATTTATTTTGGGATCAAAAGGTCAAATGTCAAGGTCACGAGTCACGGCGTCGGTCTTTGCACTCTTGTGAGAGCTGGCTTGAGTTGACTAGTTGGCGTTCTATTGGCAAAAATTGGCTGCCGCCCAAGAACGAGAAAGCAAACATTATAAGCGAAGAATCAATCGCCTGATCTTAAGTTAACGTAAACGTTGTTTACTTGAGACAATTATGTAAGCATGCAAACGAAACAAAAGCAAGCTGGCCAGGTTTTCATATTGTTATGGATTATATAGTTGTGCCTTAATCATAGGAGCGGAAACGATTTTAACTGGGGAGGCTGGGAGCAAAGCTAAAAGGTAAAGGATGCCATAGCCGTACTCCTACAAAAGCATAGCGATGATCATCATCAGCATGCATGGGCAGTGCAATGCCAGACCAGACTTTCCAGTCACTACGCCTTCGCAGGTACTCATTTTTCATCCTATAGAGGGTAGTAGGCTGAGTTGGCCTAAGTGGCCGATACATGCAAAACAGGCAGACATGCGAATGGCCACCCATCTGAGCACTAACCTAGCTCGACGTAGGGTAACGTCGTTGACGCAACATTGCAACGCCGTTAACGCTAGCTTAAACAGCCACATATGACAAAAGTAAAGTAAAGTAAAGTAAACGTCGATTTGTATAGCGCATCGTCGTAAACCACCTCTAATGCGCTCAGGAATGGCACGTGTTAGAGGGATCACATAGTTTTACCTGCCACCAACACGTTCATTCACGAACGGAATGAACCATCCTACCTTTACTCCGTAAGCATTCACCAGATGGCGCCACCCGAGCGAGATAGCGCACATCCGACTACAGTTCATTACTTATTTATCGACCTCGAAAGGATGAAAGGCTGAATTGGCCTAGTTGGTTGACCCTGTAGCGGACGGTTTACTCACGTAAGTGGTCACCCATCAGCTGCAGATCGAGCGTAGGACAGCGAAAGTTCGCCGGTCACAGACAGACCGACGTTCTACCACTTTGCCACGCAACCAACAAAAGGACAAAGTTACGTCTATATAAGATCAATCAACTGATCAACCCTGGCAAAACGAAAACTTCGGCGGAGCACGGCGGTTTGCATGTTCAATCATCAAAAAGCTGCTCCTTAGTTTCCGCTGCTGTGGCGTTGATGTCGCGATGCTATACGCTGCCAGGGCGGCTTCCTTCATTCGTGCGCAGCAGCACAGGTGATCAGTCTGTTAGTTTAAACTGACGCGTAACAGACAGTTGTAGGTACGACGCAGCGCGCGTGGAAGAGCGACGACGGACAGTGAAGTGGCCGGCGTCGACGCTGTTTGAGTGGCGAGTCGTTGGTTGTCGGGCGTCATCTCGTCAATCGATCAATCACTTCCGTCAAGTGCTCGCCGTCATTGCTTACAAGCTGTCGCCGCCCGCCATCGCCGCCGCAGCCTCCCAAACAGGCGTCGAATGCAGCTGAACGCCAAGCAACAGACCGACGAATAGACGTATTCAGTAGCGAAGTATAAGTGTTCGAGAAAATTAAATTATTTGCTGTATATATTGCTGAAATACACGAAATTCTTAGTTCAGTTTCTCTTTCGTTACCGGATTTTAGGCCGCATCGCCCGCACGCAATTCATAAGATGCGGTCCGTGTGTGTGCCTGTGTTGGATACAAGCTGTGCAAAAACGGCTGAATAGATCGAATGAGCCTATACATCAAACACATAAGTGTACGCTTATGTAGAGAATGTATAGGTCTCAGCGTACTGGGTAAAGTATATTGTTTAATATACGTGACATAAAGCTCGTTCATAGACGACTAAGATGCGATTCTGGTAAGCAATACAATGTGTAGTATTGTGCATTGCACTCAATTAACAACATTCTCAGAGTCACTCGCGACAAGTCTACATCGCATAGTTCGTTATATTTCACGCTAATTACTTCAGTCATGGTTGAACTGTTAATAAGCTGGAACTAAGATTTCTGAAAGTCCACTGTGAGATGTGTGCATGTATTTTGATTGCAGTAAATCAACGGAAGCTGTGTCTAGGTGCTTGCGCTTTGTGTGGCTGACTGTATTGACTGACGCAGCAGTCATCACCGCGACATTCGTAGATCAAAATAAACATAGATTTGTCGTCATACGAAAATAAAATTGAAACTTGTATCAGTCAATTAAGGTTGAAATCTTACTTATAAGCGAGTTTTAGTAGGTTCTCGTAATCTGCATTTAAATAATTCGTTAAGCACGGGTATTTTAAGCAGTGTCAATACAACAAAACTCGACTTGGAAAATGCTACATAATAATCGTCATTTCGTTAATACTGTTGTTTAATATTCCACTTATATTACATGTATGTAAACAGTTATTGGAATCATGCAACCACTTGTAATTCTACATAATTATAGAAAAAATAGCTAATTCCAAATGCAAGGCAACTACCATAATAATTAGTTCATGATCTTCAAATATGTGTGACTGTGTAATGTCTTGTGGGCTGACATACGTACAACTAATCATACAACGAACTCTCAGCACGTTTGAGTTTTTGTATTTTTTTAATTATTGCATTTTACGAAATGACTTTACATAAAATGCACAGTACTGCGAACATTACATTGTCGCTTTTTATCAAATGAAAGTTCAGTGACTTGAACTATGTAGACCTCGATGTTGTAAATTTTACTATAATTTTATAATATAATATTAGCACGAACTAATTCTAGATCCGATTAATTAACAGAAACATTCATCTAATTCTAATTCTGATTAATTAAACTTCTCTCTAAATATTACATCACTGCTGAACAGCATGTAGCGAAAGCTGCAATTAAAAATACGATGCACGCATAATTAGCACTAATCTATTTAATTATCACTCTGCCTGTTGTAATATGCACATGCGAATTTTGTACATCTGCTGAGAATAAAGCCAGATGCATCAGTAGCTGTGCAAACAGTCAGTTAATACGTCATTCCTCATCTTCGACCCAAACAGAGCCGACCGACAGATGTCACAACGATTACGTGTCGTTACTTATTTAATAGCAGTCAGCGTCGTCGTCTGCGACGGTTCCCTGTCGGCCTCTATTTGTTTAGCGACAGTACACACGACGCTGCCGTCCGTCCGACAACGTTATAGTGATTCAGCGGTTCCGCCGTTTGCCCGACACATCCGGCAAATTGGAATTAATATGTTTCGCGGAACGTGCGCCGGTCGGCCACGTAGCTGCTGCCCTACGGCTGACAGTAAGCAGCCGTCCATAGCGGTTGCCTCGTGTCTCGGTTATCAGAAACCGATTTCATTAGTTTGGCCGATCAGTCGAACCAGCGCTATATACGCCGCACAAAGCAAAGACCGACAGCGCGCCTACGAAGCATACATCCGTATATTATAACGAATCACTTGATAATTTCTTTTATGCGCGCATATCGCGCCAGACGCCGTCGTTGTTCGGCGATACGGCGTCGCCAATCGCCCAAACGACGTACGAAAAGCAGAGCTTATTTCTTCGTTTCATCGTCTGTCCGCACCACTCCGTCGCCAGCCGAGGCAGACTGTGTTCTGGCAGTGTTTTGAGCTCGCTCTGCGGCGGCGCTTATCTACCGTTCTTCGTCATTTGTCTTAAAAACACTGATAAATTTCCACGGTGTCGGCTGATGTTTGTTGCTATCCAGGCCTGCAGTCAACGGTCCGACACTGTCATGGCGCTAAGAACGGCGACCGCCCGCTATTTCGAAGGGCCGGCTATTCCGACGATCACAAAGAGTTAGAGTTAGTAGGAATTAGAATTAGAATTAGAAAGTACACTTGTATAGCCCATTAAACAAAAAGAATCGTCTCTAATGCGCTGAATGCGTAATCTGCTCGAATAAGAACGTCTTAAAAGAGCATTTGAAGATGGCTATAAATGTCGATTTCCGCACATTTTCAGAAAATAAGTTCCAGCCGTGAGGGCCGGCGTACGAAAACGCGCATCGGCCGTATTTTGACATGTTATAACGAGGAAAGTATAAATTGCAGAGCGGAGTTGGCGGCGACCAGCGACGTCCGCGACTGGCATACAAAGCTCAGAGAGGTACAGCGGTGCCAAGCCGTGCAGGCACTAGTACACCGTCACGCACAGTTTGAAGGTGATGCGGAACGTACAACCGGTGCAGTTCGTTATGGAGGATGTGCGTCAAACCCCGTCAAACTTCCGAGTACCAGTGATGACTCGAGCAGCGGCGTTCAGGAACAGCTGCAGCTTGTCAGTCGTAGTTCTCGGCGCGTTCGCGAGCAGTGCGTTGCCGTAATCTATCCATATATCCCTATTAGTAGGGCTACGTATAGGGTTTAGGGTTAGGGTTAGAGGTAGGGTTAGGGACTGGACCTTCGAAATAGCGGCCATGAATCTTAAGAACTCGCTCGTTCCCGGATGTTCGTCTGTCACCAAGACTGCATGAAAAGCAGTATTTAGCAGAGTTCACACATGGGCATAAATCACGGGGGACGAGTCCCCCGGAATTTGGAGTGGGGACGCTAATGCAAATTGTCCCCTGCCGGTTTTGTCGTGTTTCAAAATTTAAAACACCAGATTGCTTACATTACAATGCAGTAATGCAGTAAAAAGCTTATTAACCACATTATTCCAACAGAGTATTCACTATTTCCGAAAAGTACAACTTCAATGTCCACCAAATCACCACCAGACGGAAAATTCAACATTTTTCTGACAAGGACACGGACACAAAAGTACCGCTCAGAATGCACCAAACACGCCATTTTAAGTAAAAATAATTTTCTGGGGCCAGACCCTCCCTCGGTGGGAAGGGGTACCCCCTCCTCACACCTCACCCCACCAAGCCTTCTGGATCCACCATGCGTCATTGCGTCCTCCCAGAATTCCAGCCAGATTTACGCCACTGTGTTCAGACTGTTCGCCTAAACACGGCCTCACAAGTTTACGGCCCCATATTTATAGAAGGCATGCTAGACAGCGAAAAGCGAAAGAGAAAGTAAGTAAGGGCCAGACCCCACATTTGTAAATCGGGAGCAGGCTGCGTGGGTGAAACGAAAACGGCGAGACTAAAATCGCGACGCGTTATCGATCAGCGGTTCGATCAGACAAAGTTTGGACTCAATTTGTACGCCGAATCGATTACTTCGAATTAGACGCAATCAGCCGGAGATTGGTCGATGG